>Ga0209578_10001014_pt1 | contig 27923 bp, 23 predicted proteins | sample tdAd472_FD_187127 | JGI IMG/M metagenome (GOLD analysis project Ga0209578, IMG submission 187127) | Marine sediment microbial communities from the Atlantic coast under amendment with organic carbon and nitrate - tdAd47.2 (SPAdes)... | ecosystem: Environmental > Aquatic > Marine > Coastal >...
CAGCTCCGAGGCGACCTGGGCGACCACGGCCCGCGCGGCGACGGGGTCGGGCTCGAGCTCGACCACCAGGTAGAGCTGCTCGCGGTCGCCGAAGGTCTCGAGGAAGTCGAGGAACCGGCGCTGGTAGTCGAGGGACTCGGAGACGAGGTGGTCCTGGTTGGAGTCGATCCCCAGCTGCGTGGCGGCGACGACCCCGCTGAGCACGCTGGCCAGCAGCGCGACGCCCAGCACGAGGTGCGTCCGCTCCAGGGCGAGTCGCGCCAGGGCCTCGAGGAGGCGATCGCGCAACGCGGGCTCCCTCTACTTGCGCCCGCGAAGCATGAGGTTCTTGCCCATGCTGAGCATTGCGCCCGTCACGCTCGCCGAGGCGAGGGTCTTGTCGAGGGCGTCCACGATCCGCTGCACGTCGGCCTCGTTGATCGTGAGCGTCGGCAGCAGCTTGAGGATATCGACCTTGTGCCCGGCGGTCTGGCTGAGCACGTGGTGCTCGTCGAGGAGCGTCATGACCACGGCCTGGGTGAAGAGCCCGGTCTCCACCGCCTTGCTCAGCTTGCGCCCGAGCTTGTTGAAGAAGCCCTTGGGCTCGCCGAACTCGACGGCGAGCATTAGCCCGCGCCCGCGGACCTCGCGAATGATCGAGTGCCGCGTCTTGAGCGACTCCAGCCCGTCCTTGAGCAGCGCCCCCATGCGGCGCGCGTTCTCGACGATCCCCTCGCACTCCATGACCTCGAGGGTCGCCAGCCCGGCGGCCATGGCGAGGTCGTTCATGTAGTAGGTCGAGCCGTGGACCACGCACTTGTCCATGCGGTTGAAGGTCTTCTTGTGCACGGCGGCGGTGCAGAGCACGGCGCCCGAGGGGATCATGCCGCCGCTGATCGCCTTGGCGAGGGTCAGCACGTGCGGGGTGACCCCCCACTGCTCGCAGGCGAAGAACGTCCCCGTGCGCCCGAGCCCGGTCTGGACCTCGTCCATGACCAGCAGCGCGCCGTACTTCTCGCAGAGGCGCTTCGCCTCGCGGAAGTAGTCGTCCGCGGGGACGTAGACGCCCTTGCCCTGGATCGGCTCGACCACGAACGCGCACACGTCCTTGCGCTTGAGGTTGAGCTCCAGCGCCGCGAGGTCGTCGAAGGGGATCGGGCGGGCGTCGGTGAGCAGGGGCCCGAAGGGGCCGCGGAACTGCTCGCTCCCGTTGAGCGAGAGCGCGCCCATCGTCAACCCGTGGAAGGCGTGGTCGGCGTAAAGGATCGCCGGCTTGCCGGTCGCGGCGCGGGCGAACTTGATCGCGGACTCGACGGTCTCGGCGCCGGAGTTGGCGAAGAACACCTTCTCCAGCCCCTCGGGCGCCTTGGCGATCAGCTTCTCGGCCAGCAAGCCCGCCAGCCGCGGCACGTCCATTTTGACCAGGTTCGGCAGGTCGAGGCCGGCGACGTTGGCCACCGTCGCCTTGAGGTGCGGGTGGTTGCGCCCAATGTTGAAGGTCCCGTAGCCGCTGATCAGGTCGAGGTACTGGTTGCCCTCGGCGTCGTAGAGGTAGGCGCCTTCGCCGCGGCGGAAGTCGCGGTCGAACTTGATCGTGCGCAGGACCTTGACGAACTGCGAGTTGATATAGGTCTCGTGCAAGCCGTAGACCTCGTCGCCCCGCTGCTCGAGCAAGGCCGCGACGTCGAGCCCCGTGTCTGCGCTCACCTGCATGCTCTCCTCCCGGTTCAGGCGCGATAGTACGCCGCTGCGTGCCGATTGCTAGCGCGGATCAGGTGTTTTCCACGCCGCGGCGCGCGCTCCGGAACGCAGTTTGCACCCTTCCCGGGTGACGATCGACCCCGAAAGGAAGGAGCGACCCCGTGCCCACCCTCGTGCACGTGAACCCGATCACCCTCCACGCCGTGCAAGACCTGGCGCGCCAGTGCACGGCCAGCGCGGCGTTCTACGCCGCAGCGGCCTGCGCCCGCGGGAGCGGCGTGCTGCGCCGCACCTGCGACGAGCTGGCCCGCGCGCGTGCCAACCAGGCGCGCGTGCTCACCTGCCACCTGCGGATCCACGACATGGAGCCGCCCGCAGCGCGCGTCCCCACGCCCTCGGACGCCTGGGACGAGCTGCACGCCCGCTTCCCCACCCTGGACGACCTCTGCCTGGCGGCGGAGGCGCTGCGCGCGGAGGAGCGCCTGCTCCGCAGCTACGAAGCGCTGCTCCCGCAGACCGCGGGCACCGAGCTCGGCAGCGCGCTGCACGCGCAGTACTCGCGCGCGCGGGCCGCGCGCACGCGGCTGCGGGAGACCCGCGACGTGCTCGCCGCGGTGCGGTGGCCGCAGGCGACCCACGGGACACCCGTGTCCCGTGCCGGACAGGCCTGACGGCACATTCGCCGCCAGGACACTCCTCAGCGGGCGCGACGCGCCTGAGGGGGCCTGGCATGCGAGTTGCACTCTTCAGGGCGAGTGGACGCGACCGCGTGCGCTCGACATTCAGCACTCGAAGCACAGAAGGAGAACCATGTTTTTTGCTCTACTTGCCACCGCAATCGTTGGCGCCGGACTAGGCCTAATGCTCGGCGCGGCCTACGCCGTTCCGATTCGCCGGACCTACCGCAAGGAGCACGACCTACCCCTGACGACGCCCGGCCCTGAACTCCGCGACCCCACCGAGGGCGCGCGAACGGCCTGATACCCGGGGTCTCTCCGAGGCCCACGTGCTCGCAGCCGAGCTCACCCCCAATGGCTCAGGGTTGCCTGGCAGCCTACGATTGCTCGTCACCGCCGACCGCTGGCTCCCGCCGGAGCGAGCGGTCGGCCGCTGTACGGGCTACTCGGGGCGCAGCAGCTCGCGGTAGCGCCGCGTCAGCGACCGGGCGAGCTCGAGGGAGCCGGCGCCGAACCACTCCATGGTGCGCGGCGCCTGGGAGTGCCCGTCGCGCCAGGCGATCGGCTGCCCCTCGCCGTCGACGAGCTCGCCGCCGCTGGCGCGGAGCAGCGCCTGGCCGGCGGCGAAGTCCCAGCTCGCGAGCACGTTGTAGAGGCACACCCCCGCCTGGGCGCGCCCGACGGCGGTGAGCGCGAAGCGGGTGGCCACGCTCCCGCAGCCCACCAGGGGCGCCGGCGCGACCAGCGCCGCGGCGCGGTCGCGCACGTGACCGCGCAGCGCCGGCGAGACCAGGAGCGGCGCGTCGGACGCGGCGCCCCCGGCCACCGCGTCCTGCCCCTCGCAGCGCAAGGGCTGCCCCTCGACCCAGGCGACCAGGGTCCCCTGAGGTCCGGTCAGGGGGCTGGCCAGGGGCGCGTAGACCACGCCCAGGGTCAGGGCCTCCCCCTGCGCGACCCCGATCGAGATCGAGGTGTCTCGCGAGCCGCGGAGGAAGTGGTGGGTCCCGTCGTGGGGGTCGATATGCCACACCCGCCCCGAGCTGCCCTCGCGGGTGGGCAGCTCTTCGCTGACGATCGTGTCCTCGGGGAACTGCGCGCCCAGGCGCGCGACGAGGAGCTCGCAGATCTCGTCGTCGACGTCGGCGTGGAAGTCGGCGCCCCGCGGCCCGCCGTCGCGGGCGGCCTCGCGGCGCAAGAGCTCCCCCGCCGCGCGCGCCGCGTCGATCACCGCCTCGAGCTCTGCCTGGGGGTCCATGCACACAGCGTAGCCCCCGCTGCCGGGCAGCGTATGCTGGGCGGCGTATGGACGAGCCCCCGGCCGACGACACGCCCCTCGACGACGAGGCCTACGAACCCCTCGAGGTCTCGCCGCCCCAGAGCTTCAGCCCGATCTTCGGCACCTGGGGCCAGGGCGGCTACCAGATCATGGCCGAGGTCGACGTCGCCCCGCGCGACGCGCTGCTCGAGGTCCGCGGCTCCGAGACCGCCAAGCTGAGCCTGCTCCTGCTGCTCGCGCTCTTCGCCCCGCTGCTGGTGTTCTTGCCCGCCGTCGCCCAGTGGGTGGTCGAGCAATTGCCGCCCGAGCTCGGGGTCTCCCCCCTGGCGGTGATCGTCGCCGTGGGCGCCACCGGGTTGATCGTGCTCGGGCTGCTGGTGGTCACCGGGGCCTCCTCGCTGCTCAGCCAGGGGCGCGCGGTGTTCACCGAGCAGGGCGTGCTCCGCGAGCGCCCCGGCGGGAGCGTGTTCGTCACCTGGGAGGAGATCACGGGCTACCGCGCCGCGGCCGAAGACTTCGTGGCCTTGATCGGCGAGCCCGGGATCCTGCTCAGCGTGCCCACCCGCACCCCCGACGACCGCGGCGACGTGCTGGGGCTCCTCGATCAGCGCGGGGTCCCCCGGCTGAGCTAGCGACCCTCGATCGTCCTGGTTGCGTGGCCGGTCCCGGCCCAGTTGGGTGCCTGGAATTTCGCCACGAAACAGCCACCGCCCCTGGTCCCTGGCGACGCGATCCTCCTAATCCGTTCTGCACCCGACGGTTTACGGCCGCGGCCCCGCGGGTGGAACAGCGCTTGTGGAGAGCTGGGCAACGAAAGAGAAGACCCCCATGACCCGTTTCATTCGCCCGCTCCTGATCGCGCTGCTCCTCGCTGGGGCCGCAGCCACCGCCCACGCCGACCAACTGCAATGGCTCCCAGAGAAGGCCGCCAAGGCCGCTGCTGCTGAGCTCAAGCCCGGAACCCTGTTCGTCGACTGGGTCGCCCACGGGGGCGACACCCCGCAGCTGCTGCGCGTCGAGACCGTGAGCACCGCCGAGGTCGAGCCGGGGTTCTTTACGGTCTCGGTCCAGGCCAAGCCGCTGATCGCCTCGATCCCGAGCGACGACCCCCACGCGCGCCAGCTCTATCGCTTCTACGAGGAGCCGCCCTTCGCCGACGCCGAGCCCATGGTCCTCGACCTGGCCTACGTCTACGTCGCCTCGAGCGAGCTCCCGGCGACCTTCGTCAACCTGGGCAAGAAGCTCGGCCTCGACGCCGACATTCGCCATGTGGCGATCGAGCTCCCGGCCGACCTGTTGAAGCGGGTCAAGGCGCGTCCGGCCCAGGCCAAGGGCGGCATGCAAGACATGCTCCTCGGCGAAGAGCCGAAGGTAGACGACGACGCGCTCGAGGACTAACCGGCCTCCGCCCCCAACCGAGCGCGCTCCCCGCGACCCGCGGGGAGCGCGTCAGCGTACGCCGTAGGCCAGCAGGGCGTCGGCGACGCGCATGAAGCCGCCGAGGTTGGCGCCCTTGACGTAGTCGACGCTGCCGTCTTCGCGCTGGCCGTAGGTCACGCAGGTCTCGTGGATCCGGTCCATGATCCCCTCCATGCGCTCGACCACCCGCTCGTAGCTCCAGCTCTCGCGCTGGGAGTTCTGCGTCTGCTCCAGCCCGCTGGTCGCGACGCCGCCCGCGTTGGCGGCCTTGCCCGGGCCCACGAGCACGCCGTGCTCCTGGAAGAGCTGCACGGCCTCCGGGGTGGTGGGCATGTTCGCGCCCTCGCACACGACCCGGACCCCGTTCTTGAGCAGAGCCTGCGCGTCCTGGTCGTCGAGCTCGTTCTGAGTCGCGCAGGGCAGGGCCACGTCGCAGGGAATGTCCCAGGGCTTGGCGCCCTTGCGGTACTCCAACCCGCCGAGCACGTCGGTCGCCTCGGAGAGCCGCCCGTAGCGGTCCTCCTTCAGCGCGCGCAGCCACTCCCACTGCTCGAGGGTGAAGCCCTCGGGCGCGTAGAGCGTGCCCCCCGAGTCGCTGAGGGTCAGCACGGTCGACCCGGCGTCCATGGCGCGCCGCGCCGCGTGCAGCGCCACGTTGCCCGCGCCGCTGACGAGCACGCGCTTGCCCTCGAGGCCCTCGTGCACGTGGAACAGCATGTTCTTGCAGAAGCGCACGCAGCCATAGCCCGTGGCGACGACCCGCCCCTCGCTGCCCCCGTAGCTCAGCGCCTTGCCGGTCATGGACCCGCTCCAGTGGTTGGCGAGGCGGGTGTAGTGCCCGAACAGGAAGCCGATCTCCCGCGGGCCGACCCCAATGTCGCCGGCGGGGACGTCGGTGTCCTCCCCCATGTGCCGGTAGAGCTCGGTCATGAACGACTGGCAGAAGCGCATGACCTCGCGCTCGCTCTTGCCCTTGGGGTCGAAGTCCGAGCCGCCCTTCCCGCCGCCCATGGGCAACCCGGTGAGCGCGTTCTTGAACGTCTGCTCGAAGGCGAGGAACTTGAGCACGTCGAGGTTCACCGAGGGGTGAAAGCGCAGCCCGCCCTTGTAGGGGCCGAGGGCGTTGGTCCACTGCACCCGGTGGCCGCGGTTGACCTGCACCTTGCCCCGGTCGTCCTCCCAGGAGACGCGGAACGAGATCACGCGGTCGGCCTCCAGCAGACGTTGGAGGATCGCGTTCTCGCCGTAGCGCGAGTTCTCCGCCGCCACCCCCGCGACCGAGCCCAGCACCTCCTCGACCGCCTGGCGGAAGTTGGGTTGGTGCGGGTCGCGCCGGGTCGACTCGGCGAGGAGGGCGGCAACGAGGTCTTCGGCTGAGTTCACTGCGATCATGGGGCTCCCGTCTGCGGTGCCCCTAGGTTCGGTGGGTTTCGCCTTCGCGCAACACCAAGCGGGCCCCAAGACGGCGAACACGGTGCCTTGCCGTTGTCCGACCGCCCCCCTAAACTCACGCCTTCTCGGAGGTTCCGCGTGCGAATCATCCTCGCTTTCCAAGCGTTCTTCGCGATCCTGTTCACCGGCAAGGCGCCCCTCAAGGCCCTCCCGCCGCCGCCCGAGCCCAAGCCCGACGAGGCCGAGGCCAAGCGCAAGGCCCTGGCCAAGGAGCTCGACGAGGCCCGGGTCGAGCTCAAGCAGCTCAAGGGCACCGAGAAGGCCCTACGCCAGGAGCACGAGGCGCTGCAGGCCGAGCACAAGGCGGCGAGCGAGAAGCTGGCGACCCTCGAGGGCGACAGCGAGGGCCACGCCGCCGAGGTCGAGTCGGCCAAGGAGCTGGCCGCCAAGGAGGCCGAGGCCGCCCGCGCCGAGCTGGCCAAGGAGCGCGACGCAGCCCAGGCCGCCTTGAAGGACGCCCAGAGCGAGCTCGAGCAGGCCCAGGCCGAGGTCGGCGAGAAGGCCAAGCGCCTCGAGGAGCTCAAGCAGAGCGCGGAGTCCGCCGGCGAGAAGCTGAAGCAGGCCCGCGACGACGGCGCGCTGGCGCTCCTCGCCTGGCTCCAACGCGAGGGGCGGCTGATCGACTTTCTCCGCGAGTCCATCGACGACTACGAGGACGACCAGATCGGCGCCGCGGTGCGCGCGATCCACAGCGGCTGCCGCAAGGTCCTCGACGAGGCGCTGAAGCTCGAGCCGGTGCTCGTCGGCGACGAGAACGAGCCGGTGGAGGTGCCCAAGGGCTTCGACCCGGTCGCGATCTCGCTCTCGGGCAACGTCAAGGGTGACCCGCCCTTCAAGGGCACGCTCATGCACCACGGGTGGCGCACCGAGACGGTCAGCGTGCCCGTCCCCGAAACCGTAGACCCACGGGTGCTGGCCCCTGCGGAGGTCGAGCTGTGAGCAACGAGACCCCCTACGTCGTCGGGATCGACCTCGGCACGACGAACTGCGCGATCGCCTTCGTCGACACCGAGCCCGACCCCGAGAATCCGGACGTCGTCGGCGACGTCGAGACCTTCGAGATCGAGCAGCTGGTGCGCTCGGGCGCGACCAAGGCCCAGATCCAGCTGCCCTCGGCGCTCTACCTCCCCGGGGACGAGGTCTCCGAGAAGGCCATGGCGCTGCCCTTCGAGGGCCCGGAAGAGGGTACGATCCACGGCCAGTTCGCCCTCGACCAGGGCGCCAAGGTCCCGCACCGCCTGGTGTCGTCGGCCAAGAGCTGGCTCTGCCACAGCGGCGTCGACCGCCGCGGCCCGATCCTGCCCTGGGGCAGCGACGGCGAAGAGGTGGCCAAGATCTCGCCCCAGGAGGCCTCGCGCCGGCTGCTGCTCTACCTGCGCGCGGCCTGGGACGCGACCATGGCCGAGGACGAGCCCGAGTTCGAGCTCGCCAAGCAGGAGATCTACCTCACCGTCCCCGCGTCCTTCGACCCCGAGGCCCGCGACCTGACCGTCGAGGCCGCGCGCAAGGCGGGGCTGACCCGAGTGACCCTGCTCGAGGAGCCCCAGGCCGCGTTCTACAGCTGGATCGAGCAGCAGGCCGAGGGCTGGCGCGAAGAGCTCGCCGTCGGCGACCAGGTGCTGGTGTTCGACGTCGGCGGCGGGACCACCGACCTGACCCTGATCTCGGTCTCCGAGGAAGACGGCAACCTGGCCCTCGAGCGGGTGGCGGTCGGCGATCACCTCCTCCTCGGCGGCGACAACATGGACCTCGCGTTGGCCCACGTCGCGGCCAACAAGCTGGGGGGCAAGCTCGACGCCTGGCAGTCGCGCGCCCTGTGGCTGGCCGCGCGCAAGGCCAAGGAGCAGCTGCTCAGCGACCCCGAGCGCGAGAGCGCCGACGTGGTGATCCTCGGCCGCAGCAGCAAGCTGATCGGCGGCTCGCAGAAGACCCAGCTCACCCGCGAAGACGTCGACGCGGTGGTGATCAACGGCTTCTTCCCCGCCTGCAGCTCCGACGAGCGCCCGCAGAAGCGGCGCGGCGCGGGCCTCAGCGAGCTGGGCCTGCCCTTCGAGGCCGACCCCGGGATCACCAAGCACGTGGCCGAGTTCCTCGGCAAGCAGCAGGGCGACGAGCCGACCTTCCCCACGGCGGTGCTCTTCAACGGCGGCGTGTTCAAGGGCTCGACCGTGCGCGACCGCGCGGTGGAGGTGATCAACGCCTGGCTCAAGGCCGCCAAGCGCGAGCCGCTCAAGCCCCTCGCCGGCGAGGACCTCGACCTGGGCGTCGCCCGCGGCGCCGCCTACTACGGCCTCGTCCGCCGCGGCAAGGGCGTGCGGATCCGCGGCGGCACCGCGCGCACCTACTACGTGGGGATCGAGTCGACCATGCCCGCGATCCCGGGCATGCCGCCCCCTCTGAAGGCCCTCTGCGTGGCCCCCTTCGGCATGGAGGAGGGCACCACCGCCGACGTCAGCGAGCGCGAGTTCTCGCTGCTCGTCGGCGAGCAGGCGGAGTTCCGCTTCCTCGGCTCGACGGTCCGCAAGGAGGACCAGCCCGGCGAGCTCCTCGACCGCTGGGACGAGGAGGAGCTCGAAGAGCTCAGCCCGCTGCAAGTCACCCTCGAGCCCGGCGAAGGGCAGGAGGGCGGCGCGACCGTCCCCGTGACCCTCAGCTCCGCCGTGACCGAGATCGGGACCCTCGAGGTCCACTGCGTCAGCCGCGACGGCGCCCGCTTCAAGCTCGAGTGGAACGTGCGCGAAGACGAGGCCGAAGCCGAGGACGAAGAGGAATAGCCCCGGCATGCAGGGTCAGGCGAGGACTCGACGGAACGCTCCCAGGGCAGGGTCGCCTGAGCGGAGCTCTGTAGGGGCGGGGTTCACCCCCGCCCGGGGTCTCGCCTCGCGGGGCCCCCGTGGCTGACCCGAACCCCCGCGGACACACCCGCGCGATCAAGCGCAAGGCCCCCACCGGCCACGACGCCAAGACGCGCTACGTGGTCGGGATCGACCTCGGCACGACCAACACCGCGCTGGCCTTCGTCGACCGCCGCTCGGGCCGCAAGGCCCGCGACGTGCGCCCGTTCGAGATCGAGCAGCTCACCGAGCCCGGGATCAGCCAGCCCTGCCGGACCCTGCCCTCGGCGCTCTACCTCCGCGGCGAGCACGAGCTGACCGACGCCCAGCTGGCGCTGCCCTGGAAGCAGGGCGGCAGCACCGTGGTCGGGACCCTCGCCCGGGTCCAGGGCGCGAAGACGCCGCAGCGCCTGATCACCTCGGCCAAGAGCTGGCTCTGCCACCCGGGGGTCGACCGCGCGGGGCCGATCCTCCCCTGGGGCGCCGACGGCGAGGAGGTGCCCAAGCGCTCGCCGGTGAGCGTCGAGGCCGAGCTCCTCGACCACCTGGCCCGGGCCTGGAACCACACCGTCGCCGAGGGCGAGGCCGCGCGGAAGCTCGCCCAGCAGGCGGTCGTGATCACGATCCCGGCCAGCTTCGACGAGGTCGCCCGCGAGCTGACCCTCCAGGCGGCCGCCGAGGCCGGCTTCGAGCCGCTGCTGATCGAGGAGCCCCAGGCCGCGCTCTACGCCTGGATCGCGGCCCACGAGGAGACCTGGCGCGAGGAGCTCGAGGCCGGCGAGACGATCCTCGTGTGCGACGTCGGCGGCGGGACCACCGACTTCTCGCTGATCACCGTGGTCGAGGAGGAGGACGGCGCCCCCGGCTTCGAGCGCACCGCCGTCGGCGACCACCTGCTGCTCGGCGGCGACAACATGGACATTGCCCTCGCCCGCGCGGTCGAGGGCCGGCTGAAGGGCAAGCTCGACGTCCACGGCTGGAACGGGCTGGTGCAGGCTTGCCGCGACGCCAAGGAGCGGATCCTCGAGGGCGCGGTCAAGCAGGCCAAGATCGCGGTCGCCGGCCGCGGGAGCAAGCTGATCGGCTCGGTGCTGCGGGCCACGCTCGAGCAGGACGAGGTCGAGCAGATCGTGCTCGAGGGCTTCTTCCCGCCGGTGCCCAAGGACGAGCCGCTCAAGCCCAAGGGCGGCGCCGGCCTGCGCGAGTTCGGCCTGCCCTACGAGAGCGAGCCCGCGGTCACCCGCCACCTGCGCGCGTTCCTCGCGCGCCAGGGCAAGGACGGGAAGCTGGCCAAGGTCGACCACGTGCTGTTCAACGGCGGCGTGTTTCGCACCCCGGCGCTGCGGCAGCGGGTGCTGGAGGTCCTCGGCAGCTGGCAAGACGCGCCCCACGAGCTGCAGGGCAGCGACCTCGACCTCGCGGTGGCCCACGGCGCCGCCTACTACGGGCTGGTCCGCCGCGGCAAGGGCACGCGGATCAAGAGCGGCGCCGGGCGCAGCTACTACGTCGAGGTCTCCGCCGACGGCCGCGCGCGCAAGGCGCTGTGTTTGATTCCGCGCGGGCTCGACGAAGGCGGGGTGGTGCGGATCAGCGAGCCCGCCCTCGAGCTCAAGGCCAACCGCCCGGTGGTGTTCCCCTTCCACACCGCGACCAACCGCGACGACGAGGCCGCGAGCGTGGTCGAGCTCACCGGCGACGACTTCAGCGAGCTGGCGCCGTTGCACACGGTGATCCGCGTGGGCAAGAAGCGCACGACCCGGGTCCGCGACGTGCCGGTGGAGCTGGTCGCCCGCTACACCGAGCTCGGGACCCTGGAGATGTGGTGCGAGGCCAAGGAGGGCGAGAAGCGCTGGCGCCTGGAGCTCGACACCCGCCCCCGCCAGGAGGCCCCCGACCCCACCGCGGCCGAGGACCCCGACGGGCGGGCGGTGGCCGTCGACGACGAGCTGCCCCCGGCGCTGGTCGGGATCGACCCGGCCCAGGTCGACAAGGCGCGCAAGCTGCTGATCACCACCCTCCGCCTGCCCGCGGGCACCGCGCAGCAGCCGCTGGAGGACCTGGTCAACCAGCTCGAGGAGATCCTCGGCGGCGCCCGCGAGGGCTGGCCGGTGCCCGTGATCCGCCCGCTGTTCGACGTGCTGATCGAGGAGCGCAACGCGCGCAAGCGGAGCGCCTTCCACGAGGCCCGCTGGCTGAACCTGAGCGGGTTCTTCATGCGTCCGGGCTTCGGCGCGACCCTCGACTTCGACCGGATCGCGAACATGTGGAAGGTGTTCCTCGAGGGCATGTCGCACCCCAACAAGAACGCGGTGCGCCTCGAGTGGCACGTCACCTGGCGGCGGATCGCCGGCGGGCTCAAGCGCGGCCAGCAGGAGACGATCTTCTCCCCGGTGCAGGCCCAGCTGCTCGGCGGCAAGCGCGGCGCCTCGCGCCAGGAGCTGGCCGAGCTCTGGCGGCTGGCCGCGAGCCTCGAGCACCTCTCGGCGAAGAAGAAGCGCAAGCTGGGCGACGTGCTCCTCGACCAGCTCGAGAAGGGCAAGGCCCCGCCGCGCTGGGGCCCCTGGGCCATGGCCCGCTTCGGCGGTCGCGTGCCGCTCTACGGCCCGGTCGACCGCCTGGTCAGCGCCGAGACGGCGGCGGGCTGGCTCAAGCGCCTGCTGCGCCTCGACCTCAGCGGCGCCGAGGCGACCTTCACCTACGTCCAGCTCGCCCGCCTCTCCGGCGACCGCGCCCGCGACATTCCCCAGGACCTGCGGATCAAGGCCCACGCCAAGCTCAAGCGCCTGGGCGCCGACGCCCGCGTGCTGCGGCCGCTGGAAGAGGTCGTGCACAGCGAGGTCAAGACCCAGGCCGAGTTCTACGGCGACTCGCTCCCGATCGGCCTGGTGATGAAGGACGAGTAGCGGCTACTTGCCCTTCTCGATCTCCTTCTTCTGGAACTTGACCGACGGCTTCTGGGGGTTGCCCTTCTTGGACCACTCGGAGAACTGCAGGTCGTAGTCGAGGTTGCGCACGGCGCCGAGCCTGAGCTCGTCGCCCTTGTACTCGTAGATCGCGAGGCGCTTGCTGCCCTCGCTCGACTCGACCACGAACAGCAGGTCGCGGCCCTGCGCCTGGCTGCCGTTGTTGGTGACCATGTAGACCCCGCCGTCGCCGGACGCGCCGGCGGCGTAGGCGGGGGCGAGCACGGGGGTCTGCTGGAGCGCGGTGACCCCGAGGGTCACGAGCGCGCCGGCGAGGAAGGGGGTCAGAAAGGTGCGGGGAGTCTCCACGGGATTGCCTCGGTGCGAGTGGAGCGCGCGTTCCACTCTGTCTTACGCCGCCCGCGTCCGCGCGGTTCCCCGGACTTCTCCCGCGCGACCGTGAGCCTTCCTTATCCACCGCTCCGGTGCTTCGATGAAGGCATGGTCGGTTGGCTCGATACGGTGGTAGCTCGGTTCCTCGCCCAGGAGGGGATCCTCAGCGAGGCGCAGCTGCGGGACGCGTTGCGCAGCCTCGACGCCGGCGGGGAGGGCGACCTGCTCGCCGACCTCGCCGCCCGCTCCTTGCTGACCCCCGCGGAGGTCGAGGCCGCGACCGCGCGGAGCCGGACGTATCGAGCCCGCCAGCGCCAGGCCGTCCTCCTGGACGCCCTCGAAGCGCGCGGCGTGTCCCGCGGCCAGATCCACGAGCTGGTGACGCTGCTCGACTTCGCTCCCCAGGGAGCCGAGCTGCGCTCGCTCCTGACCACGATCGCCGAGCTCGACAGCGAGGCGATCGCCGAGCTCGAGCAGCTCACCGCGGCGCGCCTGCGCGACGCGCGGGCGCAGGCCCTGCGCGAGGCACGGGAGGCCGACTTCGCCACGGTCGCCCGCCCCCTCGTCGGCTGCGCGGTGATCAGCGAGCGCGCGCTGCGCCTGAGCGTGCTCCACCGCTCCGAGCGCACCTCGTGGATCGCGCGCTGCAGGAACAAGCTCTCCCAGGCCCATGACGCCTCGGAGCTCTTCGCCGACGAAGACGAGGAGGGCTTCGACCTGTTCGGGCTCAGCCCCGGCCACGTGGTCGGGGACTACACGATCCAGGCGCCCCTCGGCGAAGGCGGCATGGGCCGGATCTACCTCGCGACCCGTCCCGACGGCGAGTTCGTCGCGGTCAAGACCCTGCGCGCCGAGTTCGCCGAGGACGAGGACCACGCCCGCTTCGAGCGCGAGGCGACGATCCTCGCCCGGATCGCCCACCGCTCGGTGTTGCCCCTGCTCGACCAGGGGACCAGCGACGCGGGGATCCGCTACCTCGTGACCCCCGCGGTCGAGGGGGAGCCGCTGAACGAGGTCCTCGGGCGCACCCCGCGCTTGCCTCGGCGGCAGGTGTTCGCGCTCGCGGACGAGCTGCTGGCCGCCCTCGAGGCGATCCACGCCGCCGGCGTGGTGCACAAGGACCTCAAGCCCGAGAACGTCATGCTCCGGGATCGCGGCCAGCCGAGCCTGCTGTGCGTGATCGACTTCGGCCTCGCGCACCTCAGCGGGCACGCCGGCGCCGACCCCAAGCTCTTCGCCACCCGCTCCAGCGACCTCCTCGGGACCCCGACCTACCTCTCCCCCGAGCAGATCCGCGGCGAGCCGCTCTCGCCGCGGGCCGACCTCTACGCGTTCGGGGTGCTCCTGTTTCGCCTGCTGACCGGGCGCCTGCCGTTCCAGGCCAAGACGCCCTACGCCATGCTCAACGCCCACGCCGACGCGACCCCCGCGACCCTCGCGGCGGTCGCGCCGGACACCGCCTGGGACCCCACGCTGCAGGAGCTGCTGAGCAAGCTGCTGCGCAAGGACCCCGCGCGGCGCCCGGAGTCGGCCGCCGTGACCCGCGCCCGCCTCGCGGCCTGCGCGGCGCGGCAGCGCGACGCGTCTCGCAACTCGGCGACCCGCGCCACCGCCTGAGCCACAGCGAACGCCCCGATCCGCGAGGCGGACCGGGGCGTTGCGCCTACCCGCCGAAGACGTGCTTCAGCGCGTAGGTCAGCATGTTGCCGTGGCCGCCGAAGAGCAGCCACTCGGCGCTGGGGTCGCCAATGATCGGGCGCAGCGACCAGGTGAACTGCGCGCCCACGGCGAGGTAGACCAGGGCCCACACCCGGTAGAGCCCGAGGGAGACCGTGTCCTGGCGGAGGTACTTCAGCCGATACAGCCCCCGCTCCAGGGTGTGGAGGAAGCCGACCTCGGCCACGGTGGCGACCCCCAGGCCGAGGGCCAAGAGGAACCAGTAGGGCGAGCCCACGGCGGAGAAGAACAGCACGATCGGCACGAGGCTCACCAGCAGCGCGGCGCGGAGCCCCATACCGATCCCGATCAGGCCGAAGGCCTCGCGGACCCGGAGGCTCGAGCCGCGGAGGGCGCCGAGCACGTAGAAGGCGGGGAAGCACACCGCCAGCGAGCCGAACATCACCGCCGGGAGCTTGAGCGCAGCGACGAAGGGCTGCTGCAGGTAGGGCGAGTTGACCCCCAGCGCGAGCCCGAACACGGCGCACGCGATCAAGGCCACGAGCACGATCTGCTTGAGCGGGATCTTGCCGCCCTGGAGCACGGTGTCGATCAGGCCCTGACGATCCTGGAGCACGCGCAGCAAGAGCGAGCGCGGCGGCTGAGGCCGCGGCGGCGGCGCAGGCGGCGGCGGATCGCTGGGAATCCGCGGCGCCTGGGGCGAGGGCCCGCCGGCGGGGCCGCCGGTGTCGGGCTGGGGGCGGAACTTGGGCGGCAAGTTCGTGAGGCCGGGAGACTGAATCGGGGTCGAGGCGGGCATGGGAACCTCCTGGGGGGATAGAGAGCCGGTGCGTCCGGGCCCCGCAGGGACCGGTAGTGAGAGAATCGAACAGCCGAAAGCACGAGCCTTCAGCCCGTTGGGGTGAGCCTGAGCAGCTCCGCTGCGAAGGCGAGGGGCCTCGGAGAGGCCCCTGAAAACACGAGCCTTCAGCCCGTTGGGGTGAGCCTGAGCAGCTCCGCTGCGAAGGCGAGGGGCCTCGGAGAGGCCCCTAGAAAACACGAGCCTTCAGCCCGTTGGGGTGAGCCTGAGCAGCTCCGCTGCGAAGGTGAGGGGCCTCGGAGAGGCCCCCTGAAAGAGGGGCCTGACTAGGCTTCGAGCACGTCCTGCGTGGCGTGCAGCGCCTCCTCGAACTGGGTCACGAGGGTCGACTCCCAGTCGGCGTCGCTGGGGCCGTGCTCGAGGGCGTCGAGCTGCGAGAGCAGCCGCTCGAGCAGGGTCCGCAGGCGGAGCAGCTCGAACTCGGCGACCCGCACCCGCTGGGCGCACTCGGCGTCGACGCGTTGGACCTGATCCAGGTCGGCCAGCGACGCCTCGAGCAGGGCGCGGGCGCGGGGGTCGTGTTCGCTGGCCAGGCGCCCCTCGAGCTCGGCGCGGCTGGCGGCGTGGCGCGCGGCGTCGGGCACGGGCTGGGCCACGTCGCGCTCGCGCTGGGTGGCCTGGCGGTCGAAGTCGGCGAGCACCGGCGCCAGCAGGTGCTCGAGCACGGCCCTCCGCGCGGGGGGGGCGCCGTCGAGCCGGCGCTGGACGTCGGCGCGCAGCGCGCGGAGCTGGCCGAGGGTCCCGAGCGCGGTCGAGGAGGGCTCGGGGTCACCGAGCTCGCCGCCGAGGCGCGCCATGACCACGAGGGCCAGGCCCAACACCGCCGCTCCACCGAGGACCCCCAACAGAGATGGGGTCCCGACGGCCCAGGCGTCAGCAAGCACGATCCACGGCATGGCAGCCTTCCTTTCGTAGGCGAACGATCTGCACCCCGCATGCCACGACGCGTCGTCTTGCCGCGTCACGAGATAGCGCGAGCGTCGGCTGCCGTCCGTCAGCTCTTGAACGCTCCCCCGTCGGCTTCTGCGCGGGTCGCTCAGCTGCTAATCTGCTCGAGCATGCGAGTCAGCGGGTGAGCGAGCAGCGCACGCTGCCCTCCGAGATCGGGGGCTACAGCGTCGTCGGGCAACTCGGGCACGGGAGCTACGGCTCGGTGTTCCGCGTGCGGCGCAAGGGTCTGCTCCGCGACTTCGCGCTCAAGGTCTTGCCCGCCGACCTGCGCACGAGCGACCTGCAGCGCTTCCGCCGCGAGGCGCGCCTCGTCGCCCGCCTCGACCACCCCCACGTGGTGCGCGGGATCGAGTTCGGCCGCGACGCCGAGACCGGCTGGCACTTCCTCTGCCTGGATCTGGTGGAAGGCCCCTCGCTGAAGAAGCACCTCCAGGCGGCGGGGACCCTGCCCTGGACGCGCGCGGTGGAGATCACCGGCCAGGTCGCCCGCGCCCTCGACTACGCCCACGCCCAGGGCGTGATCCACCGCGACCTCAAGCCGGCGAACGTGCTCCTCGATCGCCACGGCTTCGCCCGGGTCACCGACTTCGGCCTCGCCCGCGACCTGGGCGAGCTGACCCTCACCGCCCCCGGCGAGGTGCTCGGCACGCCCTACTACATGTCCCGGGAGCAGGTCCGCGGGGACAAGGCGACCCCGGCCTTCGACGTTCACGCCCTCGGAGTGATCCTGTTCGAGCTGGTCACCGGCGAGCGCCCCTTCGGCGGCGAGAGCGTGGCCGAGGTCGTGACCAAGATCCTCGAGCACGACCCCCCGGCGCCGTCGGCGCACACCGAGCAGCGCCTGCCGCCTGGCTTCGACGCGATCTGCCAGCGGGCCATGAGCCCCGACCCGCAGGCGCGCTTCCCCTCGGCCCGGGCGCTGGCCGACGCGCTCGAAGACCTCGAGCACGCGCAGCGCCACGGCGTTCCGCTGCCGGCCCGCAAGACGCCGGCCTCGGTGGGCCTCCCCGCCGCCCAGCCGCGAGGCATGGGGCCCGTGCTGGGCGCCGTGGTCACCAGCGGGATCCTGCTCCCGCTGTTGAGCCTGGCCCTGGTGTGGGGTTGGAGCCGCGGACGCGCCCGGCCGGCGCCCTCGTCCACGGACACCGCCGCCGTCGCCGAGACCCCGCCCGACGTCCCCGCCCTGCTGGCGGAGACCGTGCGCGCGATCGAGACCTGGGACCTGCGCACGGCGGAGGAGAACCTGGCCCTCCTCCGCCGGGAGGCCCCCGAGCGGGGGCCCGAGCTGGCCGACCTGGGGAAGCTGCAGGCAGCGGCGACCCTGAGCGAGCACGACGAGCTGCGGCGGATCCGCGAGCTCTACACCCGTCAGCTACGCGGCTACGTCGCCCTCCACGAGGCCCTCGATCTGCGGCGCGCGCGACCCGGCTCGGACGGGCTGACCTTCGAGGCCGCCTACCTGCTGGCGGTGTGCGGCGACGTCGAGCGCGCGGCGGACCTGCACCGCGAGTTTCGCGGTCCGCACGGCGACACCGCCCGCGTGCAGGCGCTGGTCAAGCTCCTCGAGCGCAACGCGGGCCGCGAGCCGACCCAGCCCGCGGTGTGGCAGCGCTGGCGCCCCTACCAGGGCGGGCTCTGGCGCACCCTCGACGGGGGCGGCGTGCACGGCGAAGGCTTCGGGTTGGGCGACTACGGCCTGGCGGGCTTGCTCGAGTCTCGCGAGCGGGTCGTCCCCCCGCCGTATCGCCTGGAGGTCCAGGTCACCCTCGGCGAGGCCGAGAAGGCCTACGGCGGGTTGCTGTTCGGCCTCGGCGGGGTCGGCGAGGGCTACCTCGCCTACCTCGTCCGCGAGCCCAACGCGATCGACAAGTACTGCACCCCCGAGCAGCGCGCGGAGCTGCAGAGCAGCGGTCGCGCCCCGCTGTTCTTCCGGGTGGCGCAGCTCCAGGGCGGCGACTGGACGATGATCAGCACCCGGCTCTGCGCCGTCGGCGATCCAGGCGCGAGCCGGATCACGGTTCAGCTCGAGGTCCAGCCCACCTGGGTGCGTGCGACCGTCGACGGTCAACGCGAGCGCCAGGTCAACCTGCCGTTCTCCGTGCAGGCTGGCGAGGTCGGCGTCTTGAACTTCTACGGCGACCCGGTCAGCTACCGCGGCTTCGACCTGCGCAAGCGCTAGCGCTAGCTCTTGCCGTAGACCGGGACCAGCGCGCCGCTGGTGCTGCGGTTGAGCGGCGAGGCGAGGAACACGATCGTCTCGGCCACCTCGCCCACCGAGGGCCAGCGGCCGAAGTCAGCGTCGGGCATGGCGCCCCGGTTGGCCGGGGTGTCGAGCACCCCGGGGACGACCGCGTTGACCCAGATCTCGTGGGGGGTCAGCTCGGCGGCCAGGCTCTGGGTCAGGTTCGCGACCGCGGCCTTGCTCGCGGCGTAGGCGCAGAGCCCGGCGGTCGGCTGCAGGGCCGGGCGCGCGGTGACGTTCACCAGCCGTCCGCCGTGTCCGGCGGCGCGGAAGCGGCGGGCGGCCTCGCGGCAGGCGAGGAAGCAGGTCGCCAGGTTCAGGTCGAGCTGCCGGCGGAGGTCGGCGAGGGAGGTCTCCTCCAGGGGCGCGGCCTGGAACCCGCCCGCGAGCTGGAGCGAGGCCCAGAGGTCGGGCAGCCCGGCGAAGAAGCCGCAGGCGCTGTCCTCCTGGCTGAGGTCGACGCCGCGGGTGAGGTGCACGCGCTCGTGTGCGCTGAACGGGAAGCGCGTCAGCTCGCGCTCGGCGAACACCGGGACGTGGCACACGGCGCCGTGGGCGAGCAAGAGCTCGAGGGTCGCCGTGCCCAGCGCGCCCGTGCCGCCGCAGACCGCGACGTGGCGTCCTGCGAAGTCGCGCACCGAATCAGACCCCGCTGGGGGCGCTCGGCTGGGGCTCCGGGCTCTCGCTCGGCTCCGCCGGAGGCGGCAGCTTGGCCACGGCCTTTCGCGCTTGCCCGGTCAACACCAGCGCCAGCAGCCGCCAGTCGCTGCAGAAGGACTTCAGCGGATACTTGAAGGTCGCGGGGACGTTCTTCTCGAACACGAAGTGGCCGACCCAGGCGCAGCCGTAGCCCACGACCAGCCCGGCCAGGATCAGCCAGGGGTTCCGCAGGTAGATCGCGAAGCTCAGGCAGGTCAACCCGCCGAGGGACCCGATCGCGTGCAGCACCTGGCACACCGGGTCGCGGTGCTCGCCGAGGTAGAAGGGCCAGAACTCGCTCCAGCTCAAGCGTTGGTCGTCGGTCGCCATGGCGTACCTCACTCGCCGTCGAGGGTAGCAAACCGGGGCGCGCCCTCCGAAGACGCTTCTCGGGTCCCCCCCGCAGCGAGTAGGATCCGCGCGGAGGGCGCACCGTGGACGTGTGGCTGGGGGATCAGAGGGTCGACGCCGGGAGCTACACCCTGGGCTTCCAGGGTCACGCGCCGCTGAGCGCCGAGCGGGCGCGGGGCCTGCTCACCCACCCCCTGCTGCGCCTCGAGGAGCTGAGCGTCGACCTCGACGGCGGGGCGCTCGTGGCCCGCGCCCCGGCGGGCGAGCTGCACTGGAGCCTGGACGGCACCGCGTCCCAGCTCGGGGTCCGCGCCACCGACGCCGCGGCCATGATCCAGGCGCTCGAGGCCCTCGCCGCGGCGCTCCAACCGCAGACGGTGACCCTCGCTGGCGAGGGCGCCGCCCCCTGCGCCCCGGTGGCGTTCATGCCCGAGGGCACCTTGTTCGTGCGCCTGATCCACGACGAGCAGACCCCGTTCCAGCGGATCCAGGTCGGCGAGCACCCGACCTTCGGGCGCGTGCTGTTCCTCAACGGCGAGGCCCAGATCTCGAGCAGCGACGAGCGGATCTACACCGAGGGCTTCGTCGGTGGCGCGTATCGCCCCGGGCAACGGCGGGCCATGGTCCTCGGCGGCGGCGACTGCGGCGTGGTCCGCGAGCTGTTGCGGGTCGGGGTGGCCAAGATCCTGATGATCGAGATCGACGAGCGGGTGGTGCGGGTGTGCGCCGAGCACTTCCCCGAGGTCGTTGGCGACGCGCTGACGAACCCGGGCGCCACGATCCGCTACGGCGACGCCTTCGAGTACCTCCGCGACCGCGCGCAGAACATCGACCTGATCGTCTACGACCTCTCCGACGCGCCGCTGACCTTCGGCGACTACGGCCCCGTGCTGCCCCTGATCAAGAAGAGCCTCGCCCCCGGCGGGCGAGTCGCCATGCAGTGCGGCCCGGCGACCCCCGAGAACCGCGCGCACCTCGACGAGGTCCTCGCCGGGCTGCGCGCCGAGTTCGAGAACTGCACGACCCGCGAGGTCGACGTGCCCTCGTTCATTCAGCGCCCCTGGGTCTTCGCCTACGCGGACCTGCCCTAGCGACGGACCCTGCAGCGAAGCCGGTGATCCCCTAGCGAGCGCGCTCGTAGCGGTAGTAGATCTCGAGGGTCAGGGTGCGCACCGCGGTCTCACCGGCTCGGCCGCAGAGCTCGCCGATCAGGCCCGCGGGCTTCCACGAGCCGGCGCGCTTGCCCTTGGCTTCGCGCGAGCCGAGGAGCTCGGCCTTCATGGGCACCATCCAGCTGTTCCACTTGGCGCCCCCGCACTGGAACAGGCCGTAGGTCGCGAGGTACGTGTAGAGCGGCTCGTCGGCGCCCAGCCCGGCCGCGAGCAGGACCTCCGCGCCAGCGCGGAGCACCGGCTCGGAGCGGCGGTCGCGGCAGAACACGCGCGCAATGTACGACCCCGCTGTGAACAGCGGCACCTCGGCTTTGGCCTTGCCCAGCTTCAGCGAAGCGGCGTCACCGGGAGCGCAGAACCCGACCAAACCCGCGTCGTCAGTGGCCCCGGCCAACACCGCCCTGGCCTTGTCGAAGGCCTCGCGGTCCTCTCGGACCTGTGCCGCGTAGGCCGCCTTCAGCGCCAGCACGCCGAAGGTGGTGGCGAGGGTGTTCGAGGCCTGGCCCTCGCCGTTGCCCCAGCCGCCGTCATCGTTGCGCAGCGCGAGCAGGCGCTCCAGCGCCTGCTCGCAGTGCGCCTTGAGCGTGAAGTCCCGCGAGATCGCGTAGGCCTCGCACAGCGCCCAGGAGCGCAGGCCGACGTCGAACCACTTCAGCTCCTGGGGGTCGACCTGGGCCCGCTTGAGCCAGGTCAGCCCCTTCTGCACGGTCTTCTTGTGCGGTCCGTAGCGGTGTGTGTTGCCGTTTCCGAGAAACGTCAAGGTGACCAACGCGGTCGCGGCCACGTCGTGCTTGCCCTTGGGGCTCTCCCAGCTGCCGTTGGCGTTCTGCTGCTCGGCCAGCCAGGCGAAGCTCGACTCGAGGTCGACGTCCCCCGGATCCTCGGCCGCGGGCAGCCCGGCCTTCTCCCAGTCCTTCACGGGCTCGAAGGGTGCGAAGTCGTCGGCGGCGGCGGGGAGCAGCGCGCAGAGCGCGAACAGCAAGGCGAAGCGAGTCATGGAAACCTCCTGGCAAGGTCGAACAGGGTAGGTGGAGCGGGCCCCCGGGGCCAGCCGCCGGCACCCTAGCGCGTGGCCCGCTCGTAGCGGTAGTAGAGCTCGAGGGTCAGCCCGCGGAGCGCGGTCTCACCGGCGCGCCCGCACAGTTGGCCGAGGACGCCCCTGGGCTCCCACGACCCCGCGTGTTCCCCCTGCCCCACCTGCTGCTGGAGCAGGGTCGGGATCAGGGCCTCGTGCCAGCTGTCCCACCCCTCGCCCCCCACCTGGAACAGGGCGTAGGTCGCGAAGTAGGTGTAGAGGGGCTCGTCCGTCCCCAGCCCCGCCGCGAGCAAAGTGTCGGCAGCGTTTCGGAGCGCGAGGTCGTTTCGCCGATCGCCGGTGAAGAGCCGCGTGACGAGAGCGGACGCGGTGAACAACGGCCCGCTCGCGTCCTTGGCCTCTCCGTAGGCGAGGGAGGCGGCGTCGCCTGGCTGGACGAAGCCCGCGTTCCCCAGATCGTCGCTGCGCGAGATCAACACCGCGCGGGCGCGCTCGAACGCCTGCTCGTCGACCTCGATCTGCGCGGACTTGACGGCCTTGAGCGCCATGACCCCGAAAGAGGTGGCGAGGGTGTTCGCGGCCTGTCCCTCACCGTTGGCCCAGCCGCCCTCCTCGGTGCGCAGCGCGAGCAGCGCCGTCAGGGACTGCTTCACGTGCTTCTTGAGCCTGAAGTCCCGCGAGACCGCGAGGGCCTCGGCCAGCGCCCAACAGTGCACGCTCCGGTCGAGCCACATCAGCTCCGGCGGATCGATCAGCGCGCGCTCGAGGAAGCTCATCGCGCCCTTGAGCGTCGTCTTGAACTTGCCAAAGCGGTGGGTCTGGCCGTTGCCGAGGAAGTTCAGGACCACCAGCCCCGTGGTGGCGATGTCGTGCTTGCCGTTGGGGCTGGCCCAGCTGCCGTCGGGTCGTTGCGCCTGGGTCAGCCAAGCGAAGGGGTTCACGCCGGTCGGCGCGTCGCCCTCCACCGCCGGCAAGCCCTGCTTCTTCCAGTCCTTCACGGGGGCGAAAGGGGCGAAGTCGTCGGCAACGGCGGGGAGCAGCGCGCAGAGCACGAACAGCAGGGCGAAGCGAGTCATGGATCCCTCCGGGCAAGGTCGGGTATCGTAGGCCGCATGGGAACCCTCGTCAGCAAGACCTGCCTCAACTGCGCCGCCCCCCTGCCCCAGGGCAGCCTCAGCTGCGAGTTCTGCGGCTCGAGCCACGTGATGACCGCGGACGGTTTCCAGAGCGCGTGCCAGGGCTGCGGCGCGGGGAACCCGCCCCACGCCAAGCACTGCGTGCAGTGCCGGGCCGCGCTCTTGATCCCCTGCCCCGAGTGCAGGGCCGACAACCCGCTGGGCAGCCGCTTCTGCCACGACTGCACCATCGAGTTCGCCCACTACCGCGACCCCCACTACCAGGTCGCGCGCAACGCGATCCCCCTCGACGCCGTCGACGCCCGCGCCAGCGAGTGGCTCGAGGGCAAGTGGTTCAAGGCGCGGGATATCGCCGACAACCTCGAGATCCTCGAGCGGACCCTGTTCTGGCTCCCGGTGTGGCGTTTCCTCGCCGAGGCCCGCGGCAACGTCCAGGGCCAGGTCTCGCAGACCCACTACAAGACGGTCGAGAACAAGCGCTTCGTCCCCAGCGAAGACGGCAAGGGCAAGTGGGAGAACGAGGTCGACTCGCAGCCCTACACGGTGTGGAACGACGTCAACCGCGACTTCGAGCACCCGGTGAGCGTGGTCCTCCGCGCCAGCACCGAGGAAGGCACGGCGCCCCTCTACACGGCGGTGGGGGAGCCCTGGGCGAACCAGGTTCCGCTGCGCCCGCTGGACGGCGAGCTCGGCGGAGCCGAGCACGAGCGCGTGTTCGAGCCCGGGCTGAGCCCCGGCGCCGCCTGGCGCACCCTGCGCCAGGAGGCGGACCAGCAGCTGCGCGCGACCCTGCTCGAGAAGGTCACCCGGCTCGACGTGCGCTACCGCCAGCCAGCGCTGAGCCTGGCCTTCTATCCGGTGTGGAGCGTGCTCTACCGCTACAAGCGCAAGCAGGGCACGCTGCAGCTCGACGGCGTCAGCGGGCGTGGGTCGGGCAAGCGGATCTCGCTCCTGACCCAGTGGCTGAGCTAACCAACGCAACCGGGGCGCGGCAACGCCGCGCCCCGTGCGTCGAGCGTGCTCCTCGAGGCTACTGGCCTTCGGGCTGCTCCTCCGGGGTGGTCTCTCCGCTGGCGCGCTCCTTGGCGACCTCGGCGGCGCGGGTCTTGGCCTGGGCGATCACACCCCGCACGACCTTGTTGGCGACCACGGCGGGAATGATCGGGGGGTCGCTCTCCGCGCCGAGCATGCCGCTCATCATGCCGCCGCCGCCTTCGACCTTGACCCCCGAGCTGACGAGGGTCATCACGCCGAGGGGCGCGCCGTCGAGGCCGAACACGGGCAGGCCGGCGAGCTCGATACCCTCGACGGTCCAGGCCTTGCGCGGCTTCTTGATCTTGCCGTTGACCCGGCCGCGGACGAAGTTCGGGGCGTAGTCGAAGCCCTCACCCAGTCGCGAAATGGCCACGACCTGCTGACCGACCTCGGGGCGAGCGTCGCCGGCGAAGTCGACCGGGGTCAGCGCCTGGTCCTCGAGGCCCTCGATCTGCACGAAGGCCAGGTCGAGGCGGGCGTCGCTGGCGGCGATGAACCCCTCGAACTCCTTGTCGACGCCCTCGATCACGACCTTGATCTCGCTGGGCGAGACCTTGAGGTCGATCTCCTGACCCGGGGGGACCATTTGCTCGATCATTTCGCGGATCTTGTTCCCGTTGATCTGCGAGCCCGAGATCATGACCAGGCCGGAGGCGTCGACGACGACCCCGGTGATGTTCGCCCGCGACTCCTCGTCTTGCTGCTGACCCATGACCGCGATCTCGGTCTTGAGCACGCAGCGCACGGTGACGATCGAGGGGCCACGCGACTCGAGCAACGCCTTGAGGGCGGCGCCCTCCTCGTCGGCGGCCACGGGGAGGGCCAGGGTCAGCGCCGCGAGGGCGGCGATTGCGGTGCGGATCAACATTTCACTCTCCAGAGGTGGGGGTCTGCGGGGCGGGCTCTTCCCACTCCGGTTCGATGAACACGAATTGAGTCGTGTGGCGACGGCGGACGAACATGCGCACCACCGGCGGGCGCTCCTCGCGGAGCTTCTCCAGGGTCGTCTCGAAGTCCTTGGCGGTCTTGAGCTGCAAGCCGTTGACCTCGACCAGCAGGTCGCCGACCCGCAGGCCCGCGACCTGGGCCCAGCTGCCGCTGGTGGCCTCGGTCACGAGGACGCCGGTCTGCTCGGGCGACCACTGGTGACGGACGCGGTCCATGAACACGATCTCGCGCACGGCGACCTCGAAGAAGTCGTCGTGAGCGGTCTTGACGTCGGTCGCGGTGGCCGGCGACTCCTGCAGCGTGACCGTGAGCTCCTTGGTCGCCTTGCTCCCCGCGGGGACGATCGTGAGCTTGGCGGTCTCGCCGATCGGGAGGTCCTCGATCGCGATCCGCAGCTCGCGGGAGTCCCGCAGGCGGTAGGCCTCGAGCTCCTCGCCGTCGACCGCCGTGATCACGTCACCCGCCTTGAGCCCTGCACGCTCTGCCTCCGTCGTCGGCAACACCTGGGTGACGCGGAACCCCTTGGTCCCCTTCAGCCCGAGGGCCTCGGCCAGGGGTCGGGTCAGGACCTGGGTCTTGACGCCGAGCCAGGCCTTGCGCAGCTCGCCGCCCTGCTGCTTGGGCTCGTCCTCCTCGAGGTCGACCACGGTCATCAGGTGCTCCTGTCCGCGGCGGTAGGTGACCACGACCTCCTTGCCGGCGTGGGCCTTCAGCGCGGCCTTGAAGCTGGCCAGCCCGTCGATCGCCTTGCCCCCGAGCTCGAGGATCACGTCGGTGGGGCGGATCGGCGGCTTGGCCTCCTCGAAGGACTTGCCCGGCCGGATCCCGGTCACGAGCACCCCTTGGGTGTCCGGGTAGCGGCGCACGAGGGCCATCGGGCCCGTGATCTCGCGCACGGTGATCCCGCCCTGGGCCTCGACCTGGTCGCCGAGGAAGGGCTCCATGCGGGCGACCTTGGCCTCGAGGGTGTGCTTGGCGTGGCCCCCGTCGGTGGGGCGCTCGATCAGGAGCTTGACGGCCTTGCCGGGGACGAGCTCGGCGATCGACTGGTAGAAGGCGGGCACCTGCTCGAGGAACTGCACGCTGAGCTCGTCCTCGTCGATCATGCTCAGCACGTCGCCGGCCTGCAGGCCGGCCTTGGCGGCGGGGGAGCCGGGGATCACCGAGGACACCAGGGCGCCGGTCAGCTCTTCGCCGTGGCTCAAGGGCATGATCGAGAACCCCAACCATCCACGGCGGACCTCACCCAGGGTCAGCACCTGATTCAGGATCTTGCTCGCGAGGTCGGAGGGGATGGCGAAGCCCATGCCCCCGCCGCCGAGCTCGTTGATCCCGATCACCTCACCGCGAAGGTTCACCAGCGGGCCGCCGGAGTTGCCGGGCAGGATCAGCGCGTCGTGCTGCAGCCAGCGGGTGAACAGCCCGGTGACCTCGCCCTCACCGAGGTCCATTTGCTCCATTTCCGTGCCCGCGAAGTTGGTGAACACCCGCGCGGTGTTGGCGACCACGCCGAGGGTCAACGAGGACGAGAGGCCCATGGGGTTGCCCATGGCCAGCACGTAGTCGCCGACCCGGAGGTCGCCCGACTTGCCGAGGGTCGCGAAGGGCAGGGGCGTAGTCGACGAGCGCCCCTCGAGGTCGAGGGCCAGCACGCTGAGGTCGGTCAGCGGGTCGTGGGCCAGGACCTTGGCCGCCAGCCGCTCGCCCGAGGGCAGGGTGCAGGTGATCCGGGTGGTGTGCCCGGCCACGTGGAAGTTGGTCAGCACGTGCCCGGCGGGGCTCACGATCACGCCGCTGCCGGCGCCGAGGCCGCGCTGGCTGCGCCCCCCCGCGTATTGCTTGGCGACCACCGAGATGTTCACCAGCGCCGGGTAGACCTTCTCGCGGGCGAAGTCGATGTCGCGGCGCAGGGTGTCGGATTGGGCCAGGGCTGGGGTGACCAGCGCCGCGCAGAGCGCGAGGGCCAGGAACGGACGGGGCATGGGACCTCCTCGAGGCCTGGAGGTATATCAGGTTTTGCGCGCGATGGTTCGCCCGGCGCAGGCTGCCCTGCGCTGCCTTCACCCCCGCGGCGAGTTAGGATCGCGGCGAGCCCTCAGCCCGTTGGGGGTGAGCCCGAGCAATTCACTTGCGAGGGCGAGGGGGCCTCGGAGAGGCCCCAATGGAGACGTTGGGGGTGAGCCCGAGCAATTCACTTGCGAGGGCGAGGGGGCCTCGGAGAGGCCCCCAATGGAGACAGGGAGTGCCGTGACCGCCGAGACCCAGACCTTCCTCGAGCGCTACCGCGTGGTGACCGCGGTCGCCCCCCGGCTGGGGGGTGAGGCCTTCCTCTGCGAGGACAGCGAGACCGGAAACCGCGCCGAGGTCCACCGCCTCGAAGCCACCGAGGCCCGCGAGCGGGCCTTCCCCAAGGTGCGCCAGGCGATCGAGGCCCTCGCCGAGCGGCCCTCGCCCGCTCTCGCCCGCCCCCTGGCCCTGGAGTGGGGCCCGGAGGGGGGCCTGATCCTGGTGCAGGAGTTCCACGAGGGCGAGGCGCTGCCCGCGGCCCACACCCACGGACTGGCCAAGGAGCCGCGCGCGATCGTGCGCGGGATCCTGCACGCCCTGGCCGCCGCCGACCGCCGTGACCTCTATCACGAGGGGCTCTGCCCCGACCGCGTGCTGCTGCGCAGCGACGGCGGGGTGAGCCTGCTCGACCTGGGGGTGATGGTCCTCGCGCAGAACGGCCCCCCCACCGAATACGTCGCCCCCGGGCAGCCCACCGGCGAGAAGGCCGACGCCTACGCGGTGGCCCGGATCGCGGCCGCCTTGTGCGGGGAGAGCATGGCCCAGCACTTGGGGCCGCAGCTGGCCGAAGCGCTGAACGCGATCGCCCGCGCCGACGGCACCGCGCGGACCCACGACGCGGGGGCGCTGCTCTCGCTGCTGCCCTCGCGGCGGCGCCGCCGGCACTCGCGCTTCGCGGTCTCCGAAGTGTGGGACGGCGGGATCGGCCGCGGCACCCAGGATCTGTTCCGCCTCGCCCAGGACCCCGAATACGCCGCGCGCATGCCCGCCGAGGTCCTCGGCAGCGGCGAGCTGCACATGCCCAGTGGGATCGACGAGCTGACCTTCACCCAGACGATCAACCAGCCCGCGCCCAAGCTCACGGCGCCCACGCCCACGCCCACGCCCACGCCCACG
>Ga0209578_10001016_pt1 | contig 27866 bp, 20 predicted proteins | sample tdAd472_FD_187127 | JGI IMG/M metagenome (GOLD analysis project Ga0209578, IMG submission 187127) | Marine sediment microbial communities from the Atlantic coast under amendment with organic carbon and nitrate - tdAd47.2 (SPAdes)... | ecosystem: Environmental > Aquatic > Marine > Coastal >...
CCCCCGGACGCCGACATCCCGTTCTGACCCCCCCCCCCCACATTGGGCTCTCGGGAAGCCGACCCTGATGGAGCTTCTGTGAGCACCCCAGCCCGGGGTCGCGGGGTCTGAACCGGAACTCGATTGCAACGTAGAACCTCCGCGAGCGATGGTGCCCGCGGAGGTTTTTCCATGCCCTATGTCAACATCAAGGTGACCGACGACGGCGTCACCCCCGAGCAGAAGTCCGAGCTCTTCGCACGCGTCACCGACGCCCTGGTCGAGGTGCTGGGCAAGCAGCCCGACCACATCCACATCGTGCTCGACGAGGTCCCGACCCAGAACTGGGGCTTCGCCGGCACCCGGACGGACCTGTACCGGGCCGGGAAGGGGTCCTGAGGGGCCTTCGACCGTCCTAGCCCCGCGGGAAGCCAGCCGCTGGGGGCAGCCAAACAGTTGGGGGGGGCCTAGCATTGTGACCCGCCGGGCGGTCAGCCGGGCGGGAACCCAGCCGTTGGGGCGGGTTGGACGAGACGGGACACCCCGCTCGGCCCGCTCCTCAACTCCGGCGAGGTCTTCCGAGACGCTCGCCGCAGGACAGCGAAAGGGGCGCCATCATGCCCAGAAACCTGCAACTGCTTCTGACCGAGAACGTGGACAACCTCGGCATCGTCGGCGATGTCGTGAACGTCCGGACGGGCTACGCCCGGAACTTCCTCCTCCCGCGCGGCCTGGCGACCCAGCCCAGCCAGGAGCTGATCGACGGACTGGCCGAGAAGCGTGCCCAGGCCGAGAAGGACCTCGCGGCGTTGCGCAAGCAGCGTCAGGCCGCGATCCAGAAGATCGACGGGCTCGAGATCACGATGACGCGTGCGTGCAACGACGCGGGCCACCTGTACGGCTCGGTGACGCAGCAGGACATCGCCGCGGCGTTGTCGGAGCTTGGCTTCCCGGTCCGCCCGCGCGAGGTGCGTCTGCCGCACACCATCAAGCGTCTGGACACCTACGACATCTCGGTGAAGTTCGACTCCGACCTCGAGGGGCACGTGAAGCTGTACGTGGTGCCCGACCGCGCGCTCGACCTCGAGCGCGAGGACGAGATGGAGTTCGACAACGAGGGCAACCTGATCGAGAATTCCGGCGGCGGGGCCAAGAAGGCCGAGCAGCCGAAGGCCGAAGAGGCCCCGGCCGAGGCCTGAGCGACGGCCTCGACCGAGCACGAATAGAAAAGACCGGCCCGCGTGGGCCGGTCTTTTTTTTGTGGGGTCAGTTGCCGTACCGAAGCGCGAAAGACGGAGCGAGAACGAAAGGAAACGTAGGGGGGGGTGGGGGGGTCAGCGGCTGACGTCGATCGGGGGATCGAACGAGACGATGACGGTGTCCCCGATGGCCAGGTGCTCGACCTGGATGAACTTGGAGACCAGGAAGATCAGCTTCAGCGTCTGGTCGTCGCGCGAGTTCGTCAGCGACGGGGCGTCGATATCGTTCAGGCCCGACAGCGGCGACGCCGGCGTGTACCGGGCCTCCCAGATCTGCCGGTCGCTGTAGATGTAGCCCACGGCATCGTACTCGGTGCCGTTGTCGTCGATCAGCCGGACGGGCACGTCGCCCGCGATGCGCCCGGTGACGGGCCCGAGCAGGCTGGCCGGGGTGTCCGGGCTCACGTTGACCTGCACAACCCGCTGGTCGCGGGCCACGCCGAAGGAGTCGGAGATCAGCGAGCGTGAGATGGTCTGCACGTTGCGCCGGTCCACCTCGGAGGCGTCGTAGCGACCCTCGCCGGAGGTGACGAGGTTGCCCTCCTCCGAGACGCTGAAGAACCGCTTGATCGTCTGCACGTTCACCGAGATGCCCATCGACTCGCTGATGGTGGCCCAGTCGCCCGGGGCGGAGGTCACGGCCTGCGAGAGGTCGTAGGCGGAGGTGGTGCTCTCGCCGCCGGTCAGGATGTCGCCGCCGGTCACGACCGAGTCGCGCGCGTCCACGGTTGCGTACGTGGCGTCGGGGACTTCCACGGCGTCGAGGTTCACGCGGACGCCCTTGACGAACAGCCCGCGGGGCTCCTCGCCCGGGCGGAGCATGAACTCGAAGGCCATGGTGGTGTTGGAGGCGCCGCCGACCGAGGCGATGTGCACGCCCTCGGAGTCGTAGCGCCAACGCCCGAACACGTTCTCGCCGGCGGAGGCCTGGCTGATCACCGCGAGGGGGAAGACGTTGCGGCTCTCGCCGTCCTCGCCCTCAACGACGAGGCGGATCTGGCCGTTGCTGATCGAGACGGGGCCCGCGCCGCGGTCGCCCTGCTCCTTGGCCCCCGGCTCGAAGCGGAGGACGTAGCCCCGCAGGTAGCCGCTGGTGACCTGCTGGCCGTCCAGGTCGGCGTAGGGCTGGGCGACGTCGGTGTTGCGCATGTCCACCAGCAGCTCGCCCGCGGGTGTGCCGGAGGTGGTGTCGCCGACGGTGTAGCTGCGCTGCAGGCGGAAGTCGGCCGGGCGGAGCGTGTTGCGACCGGAGCCCTCCTCGGGGGAGATTCGGCTGGCGAAGCCCACGGCGTGCAGGTCGGGGTACCAGGTCGCCAGGGCCTTCGACTCGCCGGGCGAGAACGGGCCGGTGCTCAGGTTGCTGTAGAAGGTCGCGGTGAGCTGATCCACGGGGAAGAGCAGGGAGTCGGTCTTCTTGAGGCTGCCGACGCCGTTGGCACGGTCGTCGTTGTACCAGACCGGCTGGTAGCCCATGAAGCCCGAGGAGAGGGGCAGGTGCCCGACGCCGAGGATGAAGACGCCGACCGCGATGCTGGAGGAGACCAGCCCGCAGGCCGCGCCCCCGGCGTACTCGACGCCGTTGGAGACCACGACGTTGGCGCGGACGAGCGAGTCGGTGACGAGCCGGAGCACGACGGTGGCGACCGCGAAGGGGACGATCAGGCCGAAGGCCCAGGCGCACCCTTGCAGGAAGCCGAAGGTGCCGGTGCTGGGCAGCATGCCGAGCAGGGCGTAGGAGACGGGCTCCCACGCGGCGAAGGCGATGGCGCCCCCGAGCAGCACGCAGACCATGTGCAGGAACGAGTTGAAGAAGCCGCGGGTCAGCCAGAGATAGGTGAGGCCGCCGACCATGCCGATGACGATGAGGCTCAGAATCATGGTGGAACTCCTCTGGGATCAGCCGACGGACGCGGGCTTCTTGTCGCCCGCGCCGGGCTTCTTGGACTTGGAGGACGAGGCTGAGAGGACGCGGTTGATCTCTTCCAGGCTGGTGACGCCATCGACCGCCTTGCGGAGGGCGGCCTGCTGGAGCGTGGGGAGCTGGCGCTTGCGGAGCTCCTGCTTGAGCCCGTTCCAGTCGCCCTTGGCGATGAGCTTCTTCTCGCCCGAGCCGATGGGCAGCACCTCGAAGACGCCGACCTGCCCGTAGAAGCCCGACCCGCCGCACACGGGGCAGATCTCGGGCTTGTTGCGGAGCATGACCTGCCCGCCCTTCTTGTGCAGCTGCTTGACCTTGTCGGCGGGCAGCCCGACCTTCTTCAGCATGTCGGCCGGGGGGGCGTAGGGCACGCGGCAGTTCTCGCAGAGCTTGCGGAGCAGACGCTGGGCGACCACGCCCCGCAGCCCCTTGGCCGCGGTGCTGGGGTCGCCCACGGCCTTCACGTACACCTGCAGGGCCGCCATGCCGGCGTCGCCCCGCATCGAGAGGTAGACGCGGGTCCGCTCCAGGTCGGCCCGGGCGACCTCCTTGGCGGTGTCCGGGTCGGGCAGTTCCGTGACGCCGACCACGTCCGGGTCGCGACGCAGCATGGAACGCAGCTGCACCGCGAACTCGGGGGCGTTGTCGCCGGTCTCGAACACGACCTGGCGGACGCCCTCGAGCGCCGCCTCGGTCTCGATCTCGAGCGTCTGCACGTTGTTGGTGTACGCGTCGTGCAGCTGCACGAGCGTGTAGAGGGTGGTGGTGCGACCGTGGTCGGAGGGGGCCGCGAGCAGCACCGCCCCGCCGGGCTCCTCGTCGATCCACGACCTGAGCACCTTGACCTGCTTGTCGCCCAGCCCGAGCTGATCGAAGGAACGCTCGACCGCCTTGGCGGGGTTGAAGACCAGCGTGAGCTTCATGCCGGCCTGCGAGCCGGAGGTCGAGAGCTTCAGCTTGGTCGTCTCCGCTTCGGTCCGGGCGGTCAGGTACTCCGACAGCTTGCGCCGGCGGTCGCTGACGTCCAGCCCCGCGGCCTTCTTCCAGTAGTCGATGATCTGGATCGCCTCGGGCCCGGGGATCTGCTCGCCCGACTGGCGGACGCCGTCCACGAGGTAGGTCACCTGGTAGCTCGACGAGCCCGCGGGGGCCAGATCGACCTGGCTGGCCCGGGCGGTGGTGCCGGTGATGACCAGCTGCTCGGCCGCGACGCGGACCGCGAACATCGGGTCCTCCTTCTTCGGCACCGACACGGGCCCCTTGGGCCCGGAGAGCTGGAGCGTGGAGGTGCCCTGCTGCTTGGCGTCCTTCTTGGCGGCGCGGGCCTCGGCGAACTTGGAGAAGTCGAGGGTGAGGCGCTCGTGCTCGGGCACGCGCTCGTCCTTGTTGGTCATCACCATAAAGACCGCGACGTCCATCGCGAGCAGGATGACGACCAGGAAGAACGAGGCCAGGAAGCCGGCGATCCCGGGGATCGGCATGAGCAGGGCGCCCGCGAAGGCGACCACGCCGACCACGAGGTGGACGGTGTTCCAGTTCTCGCGTCCCAGGTAGAACCGGGCCGCGTGCTTGTCGAACACGGTCGAGACCAGCCAGGCCCATCCGATGAACGGGAGGAGCAGGACGATGGGCTGCCACGGTGAGACGAGCAGGTAGCCCGCCGCCAGCGTGGGGAGTTCGATGCCCGCCGTGGCGGGCCCGTTGAGGAGTTCAGTCATCGGGCTCACGCCTCATAGTCCTCGTGGTTGGTGGAGGCCGCCCGTGGGCCGGGCGGCGTGTGGTGCGTTTCGGTGCGGATCGTCACGATACCGCGTCCGCCGCGTCCCGGTTGTCTCCCGCCCGTCGGCCTCGCGGATTGGGCAGCGAGGGGGACTCGTGGGGGGGGTCAGGTCAGCTTCTTGAGCTTCATGTTCAGCTCGTCAACGTTGGGCGAGGATTCCAGCGCCGTCCGCATGTGGATGAACTCGGTCTCGACCAGCTTCACCAGCGAGTCGTTGAAGTCGATCATGCCGACCTGCTGGGCCTCGATGGAGTTGAGGATCTCGCGGAGCTCGCCCTCGCGTTCCTCGAGGATGTACTTGCGGACCACGCCGTTATTGATCAGGATCTCCAGCGCCGGGATGCGCGGGATGTCCTCGTGCAGGGTGGGCAGCAGCTTCTGGTAGACGAAGGCACGCATCTGGTAGGCCAGGATGCGACGCACCTGCTCGACCTCCTCCTGCGGGAAGAGGCCGTAGATGCGGCTGAAGGTCTGCGTGGTGCTGGAGGCGTGGATGGTCCCGTAGACGAGGTGGCCGGTCTCGGCGGCGTGCAGGGCGGCCTCGAAGGTCTCCTGGTCGCGCATCTCACCGACCAGCACGATGTCCGGGTTCTCGCGGACGAGGGCCCGCAGCGCGGTCTTGAAGTCCAGGCAGTCAATGCCGATCTCGCGCTGGTTGATGGTGGCTTTTTTGTCGCTGAAGATGTACTCGATCGGGTCCTCGACCGTCACGATGTGCACGTTCTTGCGGGCGTTGACGTAGTCGAGCATCGAGGCGATGGTGGTGGACTTGCCCGAGCCCGTGACGCCGCAGAGCAGGACGAGCCCCTGGGGCTGCATCGCGATGTCGCTCATGATCGGGGGCAGGTGCAGCCCCTCGAACGGGAGGATGTTGGACGTGATCAGGCGGGCGGCGACCGAGATGGTGCCGCGGGCCATGAACAGGTTCACGCGGAAGCGGGCGTTCTCATCGTAGTTGTACGCGAAGTCAACCGAGCCGAAGTGGTGCAGGTCCTTGAGCTGCTGCTCGCTCAGGATGTGCTTGGCGATCGAGAAGAACTCCTCGGCGTGGACGGGCTCGACGTCGAGGCCCTTGAGCGAGCCGCGGAGGCGGAGCTTGGGGACCTGGCCGGTCTTCATGATCAGGTCCGAGCCGCCGAACTTGATGCAGGCCTTGAGGAAGTCGCCCCAGCGGGTCTCGTGGGGGTCGTGCTTGCCCTGGCCGGACAGGTCCAGCTGGACGTGTCCCGCTTCGGCTTCGGTGGGAGGGGTTTCGGTCACGGACATGCTCTAACCTCCGGTCACTCGCAAACGTCATGGCCCCCCGAGGAGGGCGGTAACTCTACGCGCCGCGATGGGCCCGCGTTCGACCCCTGAGACGGGATCCGCAGCCGTCCTGTTCGTGCCCGGGCCCGTTCGGTTCCGGATCGGACGGGTGCGGGGCCCACCCCGGGGGTCACGCCCCAAGAAAAACGCCCGCCCCGATTCGGGCGGGCGTGTGAGTTCGTGCGATCTGGACGATCGGCGGGAAGTCTGACGCGGGTCGCGTCAGTTCTGGGCCGCCGCCGCGGCCTCGGCCGCGGCCTGCTCTTCCTCACGCGTGCCCAAGAACTTGCTCTCCAGCTCGGCCCGGATCTTCTCCATCGCCTTGTTCTGGATCTGACGCACGCGTTCCTTGGTCACGCCGATGATCTGCCCGACCTGCTCGAGCGTCATGGGTTTCTCGTGCGTCCCGCTCTCGAGCCCGAAACGGTGCTCGATCACGGTCCGCTCGACGTCGGACAGCTCCGCCCGGTTGTCGATCACGATCTCCCGGACCTCGTCCGCGGCGTCCTTCTCGAACCCCGCCCGCTTGGTCTCGAGATAGTTGGACTTCTCGAGCTTCGGGTCGAAATCGGTCGGGAACCGCTGGCGGTACTTGCTGAGCTTCATCCCCTGGCGGCTGAACGCCTTCAGGATCGCCCGGCAGGCATACGTCGAGAACTTGAACCCGCGACCGGCGTCGAACTTGTCCACCGCCCGCAGCAGGGCCATGTTGCCCTCGCTGACCAGGTCGGCGAAGTCCACCTCGCTCATGCGGGTGCGCTTGGCCATCGCCAGCACCAGCGCGAGGTTGGTCTCGGCGATCTGCTCGCGGATCCGCTCGCTCTTGCGGTACCACATCAGGATCTCGTCGGCCTGCTCGGGCGTGGGCTGCTTGTCGGCCCGGTCCCAGATCTCGGTCTGCAGCTTCCACACCCGGTAGCGGGCGTAGTTGAACTGGTGGAACAGCACCTTCTCCTCGGCGCCGGTCAGGATGACCTGCTGCGAGCTCTTGACCGTCCGCGTGCGGCTGGTCGAGGAGATGTCGTCCATCACCGGGTGGTACCAGGTGGTGTCGGGCTTCTGGATGGCCGGGGCCTCGTCGTAGATCAGCTCCTCGGCCCGATCGACGTAGAACGCCTCGGAGTCGATGAAGTCCTGCTCCTTGGCGAGGATCTTCTTCAGGAGCTGCTCGTCGTGGTGGCCGAGCTTGCGGGTCGAACCGCCCGAGCCGCGCATGGACGAACGCGACACCGCAACGCGGTTGCGTCGTCGAATCTGCTCGAGCGGGGTGGGGGATGTTCTGCCGTTCTGCATCGTGCTTCGTGTCCTTCTCGCCTGGCGGCCTGCCCGGCGACTAACGCTCAGTCCCTGCTGGTCGTACGACCGGGCGGGGACGTTGTTCATCTGCCCAAACATTCCGGAGTCCGTCCCGGGCGTTGCATCGAGCTCACCGAATCCATTCGGCCGGCTCCCGTTCAGAGACGGCTTCACGAGCAGTGAAGCGGATTCGAAAGGTCTGCACACCCGGATGCACCGGGCAGAAACCCCACGAATCGGGCCAGAAATTCCGGCGATCCGTCTCTCCGGCACACGCCACCTTGCGCACGTGCCTTTTCAGACATACGAATTCGGATCGTTCGGGTTTCCGAGCAGAAAGTTTTTTCGCTGGCGAGATCAGGTCGCTTTGCCTGATGCTGATCGCCCATGCTTCTGCCCGAACCCGACTTTGGCCCCGGTCTCGAATTGACGGCCACCCCATGGCGACCTAACGTTCTCGGACGTGAGTGCGGGGTGCGCGCTCATCGCCACAGACGAGAACCCCGAGTATACACCCCGCGCGACGGTTTCGCTGACCTCGCGCCGGATTTGGTGCGTTTTTTGACCCCCCAGGGTCCGGAACGGGCAAAACTCGCGGGGTAAACTCGTTCGAACAACCTTCCAGAGGCCGATCCGGCCAGAAACAAGACACCATGCCCTTCACGCTCCCCGATCTCGGGTACCCCACCGACGCCCTCGCACCCCACATCGACGCCCAGACCATGGAATTGCACCACGGCAAGCACCACGCCGGGTACGTCGCCAAGGCCAACGCCGCCCTCGAGGGCACCGACTGGGCCGACAAGCCCGTCGAGGAGGTCGTCGCCAACCTCTCCGCCATCCCGGCCGACAAGCAGACCGCGGTCCGCAACAACGCCGGCGGGCACGCCAACCACTCCCTGTTCTGGGCCGTGATGGCCCCCGGAAAGGGTGGGGCTCCCACCGGCGAGCTCGCCCACGCCATCGACGGCGATCTGGGCGGCTTCGACGCGTTCAAGGAGGCCTTCGCCGGCGCGGCCGCGGGCCGGTTCGGCTCCGGCTGGGCCTGGCTGGTCGTCAAGGACGGCAAGCTGGCGGTCACCTCGACCGCGAACCAGGACTCCCCGCTCATGCCCGCCAGCTTCGGCGGCGGCCAGGGCACCCCGATCCTGGGCCTCGACGTCTGGGAGCACGCCTACTACCTGAACTACCAGAACCGGCGTCCGGACTACATCGGCGCCTGGTGGAACGTGGTGAACTGGGACGCGGTCGCCGAGCGGTTCGCCGCCGCCAAGGGCTGAGCACCCCCCCAGTCCCCCCCTCCCCCCCGTCCCCGCCTGAATCAGACTCCCCGCTGGATTGTGAGAGATCCGGCGACGAGAGATCACGCCCGTCCGGGAGCTTCCCGGGCGGGTTTTTTCGTGCGGACTCATCCGCCGTGTCCGTAGCATCCCCCATGGCACGCGGCACCAAGAAGAACCTGTTGCTCACCCTCTGGCTGATCGCCCCCATCGCGGTCGTCGCGCTGCTGTGCGTCTGGATCTTCACCAGCTTCGAGCGCGGCCCGGCGATGAACCCGCCCGGGCGCGGCGTCGGGGCCGAGGACACCGGCGGGGCCAACGCCCTGGGCGAGTGGCTCGCGGGGCGCAACCCGGACGAGGTGCAGCGGATCAATCGCGACCTGCGTGAGGGCAGGCTGGTCGATCCGACGAAGTGGCACGCGGGCGTCGATGTCCGCATCACTTATCCCGTTGGCGCGGACTTCCAGTTGCTGCAGTATGTGCCGTCGTCTCGGATGGACCCGGCGAACGATCCGGTGATCGACCGGGCCGGCGAGGGGGCGGTGCTGGTGCACCTGACGCGGGGCGGATTCGAGGAGCAGCGTGTCTACTTCCCGGCGCTCGGGGAGGCGACGATCAGTGCCGAGCGGGGCACGCCGACCGCGACGCTCGCGGACGGCACGCCGGTTGAGCCGCTGGCGTTCGGCCCGATCGGCGCGGACCGCGTTCCCGAAGACGAGTCACGCCCGATCGAGTTCGAGCTCGATCTGACCGAGCAGGTTGAGTCGGGCGGCTGAGACCTGTCTCGGTTCATGCTCGGTCCGCTCGCTTGCGCTCGCGGCTCGTCAAAGACAGGATCCCTGCGTCAAGTGGTCTTCAGCAGCTTGGTGGCCCGGAACTGCTTGCCCAGCACCTCTTTTGACGGGGCGGTCAGCCAGTCCTCCAGCAGGTTGGCGTAGACGCTGCGGAAGTCGAGGGTGTGCTTCAGGTCGCCCTGGTCGAGGTTGGTGAGCGAGGGCTGCTCGCCGAACACGCCGGGGGTGACCATGGGGCCGAAGAGGAACATGGGCGCGGCGGTGCCGTGGTCGGTGCCGTTGGAGGCGTTCTGGCCGACGCGTCGCCCGAACTCGGAGAAGCTCATGGTGAGCACGCGTCCGTCGAGGCGCTGGGCCTTGAGGTCGGTGTAGAAGGCGCGCATCGCGTCGCCCCACTGGCCCAGCAGCTGGGCGTGGCGACCCTGCGTGCCGCCCTGCCCGGCGTGGGTGTCGAACGAGCCGTGGGAGACGTAGTACACGCGGGTCTTGAGGCCCGCGCCGATCATGCTGGCGACCATCGAGAGCTGGCGGGCGAGCCCGGTGCCGGGGTAGCGGGTGGCGGGCTGGCGCGACACGGCCTCGCGGATGGTGTCGCTGGAGACGCGCGCGTCCATCGCGGTGCGCATCAGGAACTCGGCGGTGGAGCCGGGGGGCGCCTCGTCCGGGCCGCGCATGGTGAGCTCGTCGTAGGGGTCGCCCAGCGCCTCGTGCACGTCGCGTCCGCGCCAGCGGAACATGTCCGGGCTCTCGAAGGCCACGGGGGAGAGGCGTCGCCCGACGAGCGCGAGCGGGGCCTCGCTGCCCAGCGCGATCGGGGGCTCGGGCATCTTGGGGGCCTCGCCGCCTGGCTCGGCGGTGCCCGATTCACCCTTGCCGTAGCCGACGCACTGCGAGTCCACGTAGCGGCCGAGCCAGCCGTCGCCGGAGCCGTCGGTGTCGGCGGTGTGCCAGATGTCCATGGACTTGAAGTGGCTGCGGTTGGGGTTGGGGTAGCCGACGCCCTGCACGACGGTGGCGAGGCCGTCGTCGTAGAGGCTCTTGACGCCGTCGAGTGCGGGGTGCAGGCCCATGTCGCCGTCCACGCCCAGCACGTCGCGCTGCGGGATGCCGATGGAGGGTCGGACGCGGTAGTAGTTGTCGTCGAGGTACGGGACGACGGTGTTGAGCCCGTCGTTGCCGCCCGAGAGCTGCACGACGACGAGGACCCGGTCCTCGTCCACGCCCGAGATCGAGCTCAGGCCTTCCATCGGCATGGGCAACGCGTGGGCCGAGCGGCTGAGGAACTGCGGCACGGTCACGGCGGCGCTGGCCATCGCGACCCCGGTGTGCAGGAACTGGCGCCGGGTCCAGGCCTCGGCCTCGTGCGGGTTCAGGTGGAGTTCACCCATCGTCGTTCCTTTCCGCCCCCCCACGAAAACCGGGGTAGGGCGAGGGGCGTGTGCGGGGGTCAGCAGAGCTGGTACTCGGGCATGGCGGTGATCAGCAGCAGCATGCCGGTGACGACCGGGCCGGTGACGCGCCCGCCGTTGTTCTCGATGAATTCCGTCAGCGTCGCTCTGGCCGAGGGGCTGGTCTTGCCCATCGCGAAGCGGAGCAGGTAGTCCGCGGCATCCGCGGGGTTGTCCACCACGCCGGTCTCGCGCATCGGTTCGAGCAGGCGCTCGGGGTCGAAGCGGCTGCCCTCGGGCGTGCCCCGCCGGGGCTGTCGCCCGGTGAGCAGGTAGGCCGCGATGTTCTGTCGGGCGTAGAGCGTGGAGGTGTTGATCCAGCTGGTGCCGCCCTCCCAGCCCTTGACGCTGGGCGGGAGCAGCGGTGTCTGGCCCATGAGGGCCATCGCCTCGATGAGCGTGTCGAGCGAGCGGTGGGGGGTGTAGAGCGAGCGGATCAGGCCGACCACCAGCACGGCGGGGCTCTTGATCTGCTCGAGCACGACGTCCCCGTGGTAGAAGTGGCGGCTGAGGAAGAGCCGCCTGAGCACGGGCTCGATGGTGTAGCCCGACTGCTTGAGCGTGCTGGCCATGTCGCGCACGACGGTGCGGGTGGTGGCGTCCTGCTGGTCGGAGGGCAGGGGGATCTCGCGGCAGAAGAAGCGGTAGAGCTTGGAGGCGATGAAGCGCGGGCAGGACGGCTGCGACAGGATCGCGTTCACGAAGCCGTCACCGTCGAGCCCGCCGTTGACGCCCAGGATGCGCTTGTTGCCGTTGTCGTGCTGGCGCTGGCGGAAGACGAACTCGTTGTCCTCGAAGGTGTACCCGGTAAGGGCCCGGGCGCCCTGCTTGATGTCGTTCTCGGTGTACTGGCCTTCGCCGAGGCTGAACAGCTCCATGAGCTCGCGTGCGAGGTTCTCGTTGGGCTGGGCCTTGGTGCTCTGGTTGTTGTTGAGGTACCGGAGCATCGCGGGGTCGCGGATGATCCCATGCAGCAGATCGGCGAAGCTGCCGGTGGCGTGCGTGCGGAACATCTGGTTCTGCAGCAGCATGTGGTAGCTGTCCTCGACGCCGCGGTAGCTCGCGGCGAAGTGCCCGTGCCAGAAGAGCGTCATCTTCTCTTCCAGCGGGCGCGGGGTCTCGATCATGCGGGTGAGCCACCAGCGCTGCATCTCGCGCAGCTGGCGACGGTCGGTCCGCTGGGCCTCCTGCCGGCGCTCGCGGAAGCGGGCCACCGCGTCCTCGTCCCCGCGCGACGCCGCCTGGCGGTACGCCTGGCGCTCGGCGGCGGTGGGCGGACGCATGATGTCGGCGTCGAACGCACTGGCGGCCGCGTCCTCGTACGAGACCTCGCGGAAGCCGAGGAGGTGGTCCACGGATTTCTTGGGGCCCCAGGCGGCCAGTGTCTGGATCTGCTCGGGCGTGCCCCCGAAGCCGGCCCGCCAGAGCAGGTGGCGGGCCTCGTTGTAGCCGAACTCGTCGTCCCGGATGGGGCGGAGGTCCGCGGGCAGCCGTGCGCGATCCGTCGATTCCGGCTGGGTCTGAGGCATGGGGTGGCTCCTGGGCCCTGGGTTCGCACCGCACAACGCCGCCGCGGATCGCCGATTGCGAGGCTCGGACGGAGTCCGTGCGTGTTCGCAGCATCGCAGACGGGGCGTCCGCGATCAAGTCCGAGAAGCCTTGGGAACTGCGGAGTCTCTCCGGCAGGGCTTGGGCTCAGGCCTGCGGGGCGGTGCCGAGAGTCGATTCGGGCGAATCCGCGAGCGGTTCTGCCGATCTCGTGTCGGTCGAGGCGCGTGCGGTGCGTCGGCCCCACGTCGCCGCGAGCGCGAGCAGCGAGAGCAGGGCCGCCCCGCCGACCTGGTGGGCGGTGGTGACCACGGCCTCGCCCAGCGGGATGGGGTCGGCCACGCCGATCTGGTCCGCCAGCGGGATCGGGCGGTGCTCGCGGCCGACCCCGACGATGCCCAGCGCCGCCCACCCGAGCAGGAACTGCACCCCAAGCACCGCCATCAGCCCCGCGCCGGTCCGCTTCAGGGTGCGCCCGGACGGGGTCTCGGCGTCGCCCTTGGTGCACAACGCGGCGACCATGATCACCACGATCACGACGACGAAGCTGTTCACCACGTGGGTCAGCGTGGCGTGGGTGCCGCCCGGGCGTCCGCCCAGGTGCCGGCTCATCGCCCCAAGCACGAGCTGCAGCGTCACCAGCCCGAGGGCGATCATCGCGAATCTGAACACCCGGGCGCCAAGTGCCGCGGCCTCGGGCGAGACCTCGCCCTCGGATTCCGTGTAGGTCGGAGAGAGAACCGCCCACAGCATGACCCCGGTCGCGACCACCAGCTGGGCGAAGATCCCGTGGAACGCGGCGACCGCGATCAGGTTCTCGTCCACACGCTGGATGCCCATCAGGCCCTGCACGATCACGAGGGCCAGCAGTCCGGTCGCGCCCGCCGCGAGCAGGCGTTTTGAGAGCATCGCGTGGGTGAAACCCAGCCCGGCGAAGGCCGCGAGCCCGGTGAGCATCGCCATGCCGAGGTCGCCGATGGTTCCGGCGTGGTTCGCTCCCATGCTGCCGACCGTGAGCAGCACGATCAGCAGCGGGCCGACGATCGCGAGCCCCCGTCCCCGCGGGCGGTTGGCAAGCACGACGACCGCCAGCACGATCGCGTTGAAGCCCACCAGCGTGCCGAACAGCCGGTGCGTGTGCTCGAGGAAGATCCGGGGCTCGGCCATCAGGGAGAGCGGGAAGAGCACGCTGACCGCCCCGTAGCTCGTGACCCCGTCCGGCACCGCCATGCCGCTCTCGGTGCTGGTGACCGCCCCGCCGATCGCGATCAGGGGGAGCATCGCGACGACCGTCACCATCGCCTGGCGGGCGATCCATGTGCCGGGGCGGTGGGGCGGATGCGACTTCGGGCGAAGCATCGCCCCGGTGAGACCAGCGATCAGGCCGACCGCCAGCGAGAGGCCCAGGAATCCGGCGACGATGGCGGGGGCCTCGCTCCGGAAGCGGTTCGCGGCTTCGTTCATCTGGGCCGTGTTTTCAGGCTGCTCGGTGAGCACGCTTCCCAGCAGCATCAGGTTGACCACGGCCGACATTCCGCCCGCGATCAGCCCGAGGACCCAGCCGGGGCCGCGTGCGACCCGGACGCCCAGGGCGATCGCGACCGCCATGGCGAGTGCGACCACGATGGTGGTCACGCCGGACGGGGCGGCTCCGGCGTCGCCAGTGCCCCCTGAATGGGTGAGGACGGCGGGGGCGTGGGTGAGGAGCCAGGCGATCCACATCACGAGGGCGGCGCCGAGGCCGATCACGACGCCGGGGAGCAGGGGGCCGATCTGATCGGATTGTGAACGGGTGGCCTCAGAATTGGGCGAGGTGTTCATGGTGAGGTGTTCGTGGAGGGAGGGGGTGCGGACGTGTTGAGATCGGGTCTCAATTACGGTGAAACAGTGATCCCTCTCGACATGCGTACCTTAGGCGCGAACAAATTGCGGCCTGACAGAAACACATGTCCCGATGATTGGCGATACGCTCTCGGACGTTCGCCGGTGTTTCGGCCCAAGGTGTCCCACCGTCCCGGGGAGTTTCCCGGGGCCAGATTCGGAGGCGCAGCCGTGCCAAGTCTCTTCCCTCGATGGATGAACGCTCTCCCGACAGTCGCCGCGCTCGGTGCTTCGGGCGGGTTCGTCGGCGTGGTTGCCGGCGTGACGTACTACTTCACCCCGGAGTTCTGGGAGGTGGGGTACATGCCCGAGCAGCCGGGGTCCGGTTTCAACCACCAGATCCACGCGGGCAAGCTGGGGCTGGACTGCCGCTACTGCCACACGCACGTGGAAGAGAGCACGCACTCGAACGTGCCGGCGGTGAACACCTGCTACGGCTGCCACTCGGAGGCGAAGCTGAGCACCGAGGTGGTGCCGGACGAGAAGGTGGAGTTCATCCGCGAGGCGTACGCCAACGACGCGTCGATCCCGTGGACCAAGGTCCACATCCTGCCGGACTACGTGAACTTCCCGCACCACGTGCACGTGAAGGCGGGCGTGAGCTGCTACTCGTGCCACGGGCAGATCGCGGGCATGCCGGTGGTCTACCAGGCTGAGCCGCTCTCCATGAGCTGGTGCCTGGACTGCCACCGCAACCCCGAGGACAACCTGGTTCCCCGCGACGAGGTGACGAACCTGCCGTGGGTCGAGTCGCAGTGGTTTGACACGCCGGTCGCGGACCGGTCTCACGCGGGCGTGACGCCCGAGGACCTGGTGCAGAGCCTGTTCCGGGCCCCGCCCGAGCACTGCGCCGCCTGCCACTACTGACCCCCTGATCTCCACCCAGCGCTCCGCACACGAACTGAATCTCCCGGCCTCGACCTGCGAGGCCATCGACCGAGGCACCACCATGAGCAACCACGACCAGTGCCCATCCACGACCGGGTCCAAGCCGATCCCCGAGGTAGCGGCCCCGCTCGGCACGCTGAGCGGCCAGAAGTACTGGCGTTCGCTGGACGAGTTCGCCGGCACGCCCGAGTTCAAGGACTTCGTGGAGCGAGAGTTCCCCGCCGGCGCGAGCGAGCTGATGGCCAACTCGCGGCGTGACTTCCTGAAGGTGATGGGCGCCGGCCTGGCGATTGCGGGTGCCGCGACCATCCCGGGCTGCCGTCGCCCGGAGCGGAAGATCTACCCGTACTCCAAGAACGTGCCCGAGGAGATCATCCCGGGCAAGCCGCTGTACTACGCGACCGCGATGTCGCTGCCCGGCGGCGGGGCCGAGGGCCTGCTGGTTGAGACGCACACGGGTCGCCCGACGCACGTCGAGGGCAACCCGCTGCACCCGACCAACCGGGGCAAGTCGTCGGTCTGGTCGAAGGCGTTCATCCTCGACCTGTACGACCCGGACCGGCTCAAGGGCGTAACGGTCAAGGTGGGCGAGAACGACCGTGCCGCGACCTGGGACGACTTCATGCAGCGCGAACAGGGGCTCGTCGGTCTGCAGACCGCCCACGACGCGGACCGGGGCGCGGGGCTGGCCTTCATCGTGGACAAGAAGACCTCTCCGACGCGTGACGCGATGCGTGACGCGGTGATGAGCCGCTGGCCGCAGGCGACCTGGGTCGCCTGGAACCCGGCCGAGACGCGCGGCGCCGTGGAGGGCAGCCGGATCGCGTTCGGCTCGCCCAAGCGGGTGCACCTGGACCTGTCGCAGGCCCGGTGCGTGCTGAGCCTTGATTCGGACTTCACGTTCGAGGGGCCGGACGCGCTGGTCAACGCCCGCAACTTCGCCTCGACCCGACGGGTCGAGGGCGAGCAGGCCGACATGAGCCGGCTGTACGTCGCCGAGAGCCGTCCGACCGCGACCGGCTCGATCGCGGATCACCGCTTCCGGATGGCCCCCTCGCGGATCACGGCTCTTGCGATGGCGGTCGCCAAGGCCGTCGCCGACGAGACCGGGGCCGGGTTCGGCTCCTCGATCGATGCCTCCTCGCTGACCGGCGAAGACCTGGCCCATGCGCAGGCCATCGCGGCCGACCTGGTCGCCCATCGCGGGCAGAGCGTGGTGCTCGCGGGCCCGACGCAGCCCGCCGCGGTGCACGCCCTGTGCCACGCTCTCAACCAGGCGCTGGGCGCGAACGACGCGATCGTGGCCGTGACCGACATGCCCGCCGAACAGGCCTCGGATTCCGCGGCCGACCTGGTCGCGCTGACCGGCAGGATGGCCGCGGGGCAGGTCCGCACGCTTGTCTGTATCGGGACCAACCCGGTGTACGACCACCCGGCGGGTCTGGACTTCCAGGCCGCGTGGGACCGCGTGCCGGAGACCATCGCGCTGAGCGTGGGGATGAACGAGACGGTCGCGGCCTCGAAGTGGGCGCTCAACGGCGCGCACGAACTCGAGAGCTGGAGCGACATCGAGGCCCATGACGGCACCCGCTCGGTGATCCAGCCCATGATCGCCCCGCTGTACGCCCCCGCGATGAGCGAGGTCGAGTTCCTCGCGCTGCTCGCCGGCGACGACCACGGCGGGTCCGCCCGCCCCGACGGCTTCGAGATCGTCTCGGGCGTCTGGGCCTCGGCCCTCGGGATGGACGCCGGCTCCGACCGCTTCACCACCCGCTGGCGTCGCGCTCTGCACGACGGCCTGCTGGCCGGCAGCGGCACGGGCGGCAGCGCCCCGCAGCTGAATGCCGCGGGCGTGAACAGCGCCCTGGGCACGCTGCGTGTCGGCGAGGCCCCGACGAACGACTCGCTCGAGGTGGTCTTCCACACCGGTCGCGTGGGAGACGGGCGCTACGCCAACAACGGCTGGCTGCAGGAGCTGCCCGACGTCGGCTCGACGGTGGTCTGGGACAACCCGGTGTGCCTGAGCCCCGGCACCGCGCGTGAGATGGGCCTGCTGCCCCCGACCTCCAGCGGCAAGGACGACACCAACCCGTACACCGGCGCACAGATGCCGCAGGCACGCCTGGCGACCATGACCGTGGGCGGGCAGACGCTCGAGGTCGCGGTCTGGATCCTTCCGGGCATGCCCGACCACGTCGTGGCGGTGAAGCTCGGGTACGGGCACACGTCGGTCGGTCGCGTGGGCAACAACGTCGGCCACAACACCTACCGGCTGCGGTCGGGCAGTGCCGCGACGGCGTCGGGCGCGACACTCGGCGCGTCGGGCGGCACGTTCACTATCGCCAGCACGCAGAACCACTGGTCGATGGAGAGCCGCACGAGCATCGTCCGCGCGATCGACAAGCGCTGGTACGAGGACCACGCCGGCTCGGTCAAGACCGTCAAGGACAAGATCTACGGCACGTACACGTCCGAGCTGAACCTCGCCGAGCAGATGGGCGAACTCAGCCACACGCCGGCCAACATCTCGGTCTACAACAACCCGCAGAACGACTCGAAGGGCGACGTGGACGGCACGCTGGAGACGCGCGACCCGGCCCTGGGGCGCGACGTCACCGCGGACTTCTCCAAGGGCCCGCAGTGGGGCATGACGATCGACCTGAACACCTGCACCGGCTGCGGCGTGTGCACGGTCGCCTGCCAGAGCGAGAACAACATCCCGATCGTGGGCAAGAACGAGGTCGCGAAGGGTCGCGAGCTCGCCTGGATCCGCGTGGACCGCTACTTCGTCGGCGACGACCTGAACGACCCGACCGAGGTGCTCATGCAGCCGGTCGCCTGCGTGCACTGCGAGAACGCTCCTTGCGAGGTCGTCTGCCCCGTCAACGCGACGGTGCACGGGCCCGAGGGCACCAACAACATGGCCTACAACCGGTGCATCGGCACCCGGTACTGTGCCAACAACTGCCCCTACAAGGTCCGTCGCTTCAACTTCTTCGACTGGGGCCAGACCAAGTACAACGGCGGGCTCGATCCCGAGTACGTGCCCGAGGCGGCACGCGAGGCCTTCGAGGACGGGCCGGGCTCTGACCGCGAGTTCAACCAGAACTTCATCCCGCCGCGTCTGCGGGCGAAGCTGGAAGAGATCTCCAAGATGCGTCAGAATCCGGACGTGACGATCCGGTCGCGCGGCGTGATGGAGAAGTGCAGCTACTGCATCCAGCGCGTCAACGCCGCCCGCCAGGAGGTCAAGCTCCGCGACATCTGGACCGACGCCGACCAGGTCGGGCCGATCCCGGACGGCTTCTTCCAGACCGCCTGCCAGCAGGCCTGCCCGAGCGACTCGATCGTGTTCGGCGACATCCTCGACCCGAACTCGAGGGTCTCCGCCTCGCGCGACTCGGCCCGCTCGTACCTGCTGCTGGGCTACCTGAACACCCGCCCCCGCACCAGCTACCTGATGCGGGTCCGCAACCCCAACCCCGCCGTGGGCGTGTACGACGAGCACGACCCGCTCGACCACGGGGGCGGGCACGGGGATGACGGGCACGAGACCGACACCCACGGCGAGGGCGACGCCCACGCCGCAGCCTTTATCGACACGACCAAGCGGTACACGGATCAGGGCTACGGCCTGAGCCTGCGTGTGCTTGGAGGGACCCACGCGTGAGCTCCATCCACCCCGACCAGACCACCGCCGAGCGCCTCGCCGGCCTCCGGGGCGACCCGAACGCCCCGGGCCCGGATGTGCGCGGCTCGACCGGCGACGACGGCACCCTGATCGAGACGCCCGGCACCCGCGCCCCGCTCGTGCTCTCCGACCGTTCGATCGGCGAGGTCACGGACATCATCTGCGGCTACGCCGAGTCGGCCCCGCCCAAGTGGTGGCTCGCGACGATCACGATCGCCGCGTCCGTCGCCGGCATCGGCCAGTTCATGATCCTGTACCTCATCATCACCGGCGTCGGGGTGTGGGGTCTGAACAACCAGGTTGACTGGGCCTGGGACATCACCAACTTCGTGTTCTGGATCGGCATCGGCCACGCCGGAACGCTCATCTCCGCCATCCTCTGCCTGCTCAAGCAGAAGTGGAGGACCGCGGTGAACCGCTCGGCGGAGGCGATGACCATCTTCGCGGTCATCTGCGCCGGCATCTTCCCGGGCATCCACGTCGGGCGCGTCTGGATGGCCTGGATGCTGTTCCCGATCCCGAACTCCAACGGCATCTGGCCGAACTTCCGCTCGCCGCTGCTGTGGGACGTCTTCGCGGTCAGCACCTACGCGACGGTGTCGCTGCTGTTCTGGTACATGGGCATGATCCCGGACCTCGCGACCCTGCGTGACCGGTGCGACGCCCGCCTGCGGGCCGGCGTCAAGCGGGCCTTCGCCCTGCCGATGCCCGTCGGCAAGGACCTGCCCCTGCCCTTCCTGCCCTCGCCCGACCGGGTCGGGGCCTTCGTGTACGGCCTGTTCGCGATGGGCTGGCGCTTCAGCAGCCGCCACTGGCACCGCTACGAGGCGGCCTACCTGATTCTCGCGGGCATCTCGACCCCGCTGGTGCTGAGTGTGCACTCGATCGTGTCGTTCGACTTCGCGACCTCGATCCTGCCCGGCTGGCACACCACGATCTTCCCGCCCTACTTCGTCGCGGGTGCGATCTTCGGCGGCTTCGCCATGGTGCTGCTGCTGCTGATCCCGCTGCGTGAGCTGCTCCCGAACTTCAAGGACCTGCTGACGCTCCGCCACCTCGAGAACATGGCCAAGATCATCCTGCTGACGGGGATGATGGTCGGGTTCGCGTACTCGATGGAGTTCTTCATCGCCTGGTACGGGGCCAACGAGTTCGAATTCGCGGCGTTCGCCAACAACCGCGTCACGCCCATCTGGCTCGACGCCAACGGCGCGCCGTACTGGTGGGCCTACTGGGCGATGATCACGTGCAACGTGCTCAGCCCGCAGGTCTTCTGGTTCCGCAAGCTGCGCCAGAACCCGCTGGTCATCTGGATCGTCGCGCTGCTCGTCACCGTCGGCATGTGGTTCGAGCGGTTCGTGATCATCGTCACCTCGCTGCACCGGGCCTTCCTGCCCGGCGAGTGGCACATGTTCTACCCGACCTGGGTGGACATCCTGACCTTCGTCGGCTCGTGCGGCATCTTCCTGACGCTGTTCATGCTGTTCGTCAAGTTCCTGCCCGTCTTCGCGATGGCCGAGCTCAAGGCCGTCATGCCCGAGGCCGACCCGCACGCCGACCACGAGGGAGCACACTGATGGCCACCATCAAGACCGCCGTCGCCGACTACCTGCCCGGCCTGGTCGCCAGGCCCGACCCGAAGTTCGTGACCGAGGACGGCACGCGCGTCTACGGCGTCTCGTGCGAGTTCGAGACCGCCGCCGATGCGTACCACGCCGCCGAGAAGGTCCGCGACGCCGGGTTCAAGCACTGGGACCTGTACTCCCCGTTCCCGATCCACGGGGTCGAGGAGGCGATGGGTATCAGGCGGACGATCCTGCCCGTGATCAGCTTCGGGGCCGCGGTGACCGGCGTGCTGTGCGCCCTGGCCCTGCAGTACTACACCAACCTGGTGGACTACACCTTCATCGTGCAGGGCAAGGACCCGCGTGCGTGGGAGGCCTACATCCCGGTCACGTTCGAGCTGGGCGTCCTGTTCTGCGCGTTCGCGACGCTGGGCGGCATGCTGATGCTCAACGGGCTGCCCCGGTTCCACCACCCGCTGTTCAACAACGACCGCTTCCTGAAGACCAGCGACGACCGGTTCGTCATCGCCATCGAGGCCGAGGACGACAAGTTCGACCCCGAATCCACGCCCGCCATGCTCGAGTCCATCGGCGGCTCCGAGATCACCCTCATCGAGGACGACGCATGACCCGCTCGCACCTCTCACTCAGCGCGTGCCTGCTCGCCGCCTCCGCGGTCGCGGTGCTCCCGGCCTGCCGGGGCGACCGCTCCGAGAAGCCGCCCAGGCGCTTCATCCCGGACATGGACCTGCAGCCCAAGTGGCAGCCCCAGTCCGAGAGCGAGTTCTACGAGAACCACCGCGCCCAGCGACTGCCCGACCCCAACGCCGTGGCGTTCGGCACGGCGGACATCGACCCGGTCGCGATGGCGGGCGAGCCCTGGGCGTCGTCCTTCCTCGAGGACCGCGCCGCCCTGCTCAAGGAGGGCGACACCTTCTACCTGGGCACCGACCCCGCCGGCCCGGAGGGCTGGATCGCCACCATGCCCGCCGAGGTGACGCGTGACATGCTCGAGCTCGGGCGCGACCGCTTCACCATCTACTGCACGCCCTGCCACGGCGCGATCGGCGAGGGCAACGGCACCGTCGGCCAGCGATGGAGCTACCCGCCCGCGAACCTGCTGGGCGACCTGTACAAGGACCGCGCCCAGCGTCAGGGCACCGACGGCTGGCTGTTCAACGTCGTTCGCAACGGCGTCTGGGGCCCCGACGGCTCCAACAAGATGCCCGGCTACGCCCACGCCGTAGACGAGCGCGAGGCCTGGGCGGTCGTCGCCTACCTCCGCGCGTTGCAGGCCTCGCAGTCGGCGACCATCCAGGATGTGCCCGACGCCAGGCGGAACCAGCTGACCAGCCAGGGCCCGGGCGCGCCCGCCAACACCCAGCCAGAATCCCAGTCAGGGGGTGACTCGTGAGCCACGCACTCGTTCCCAGCGCCGGCGACGTTTCCGAGGCGGACCACAACGCCCGACTCGAGCAGATCGCGGCGCTCCCCGAGATGGGGACCGACAACATCACCGCGCCCGAGTCGATGGTCGCCAAGCTCTCGACCGCCTTGGGCGCCGTCGGCGTCGTCGGGCTGCTCGTCACCATCGTCGGCGCGTTCGTGGTGAACACGCCCCACGCCCTCGCCGCGTTCGAGGTCGGGCTGTTCACGGTCACCGCGGCCAGCCTCGGCTGCCTCGCCCTCACCATGATCCTGCACGCGGTCAACGCGGGCTTCCACATCACCGCGCGGCGCGTGATGGAGAAGATCGCCTCGATGCTGCCGATCTGCATGCTCGGCGTGCTGGTGGTGCTGGTCATCGAGCTGCTCCCGATCCACGGGCCCGAGGGGCACGTCGGTTCGGGCGTGCTGCTCACCTGGCTCCGCCCGGAGATGCAGAGCAGCCACATCCTCGAGATCAAGTCGCCCTTCCTCAACGTCCCCTTCCTGATCGTCCGCTTCCTGATCTACGCGGCGCTGTGGTCCTTCCTGTCGCTCCGCCTGCTGGGCTGGAGCACCCGCCAGGACCGCACCGGCGACCGGTCGCTCTCGCGGCGCATGCGGTTCACCTCGAGCTGGGGCCTGCTCGCGTTCGCCCTGTCGCTCGCGTTCTTCTCCTTCGACTTCCTGATGAGCCAGGACTTCCGGTTCTTCTCCACGATGTGGGGCGTCTACTTCTTTGCGATCAGCGCCCTCGCGGGCATCTCGCTGACCGCGCTGGTGCTCGCCGTGCTGCGGGCCAGCGGGCGTCTGACGGGTGTTGTCACGCCCGAGCACTTCCACGACCTGGGCAAGCTGGTCTTCGCGTTCACCTGCTTCTGGGGGTACATCGCGTTCAGCCAGTACTTCCTGATCTGGTACTCCAACATCCCGGAGGAGACGCACTGGTTCATCCACCGTCAGTCCAACGGGTGGAAGACGCTGTTCGTGCTTCTCGCCTTCGCTCACTTCGTGGTGCCGTTCGTGCTGTTCGTCAGCCGCGTGCCGAAGCGGAGCACCCTCGGCCTGGCCTTCATGGGCGTCTGGATGCTCGTGGTGACGGTGCTGGACGTGATCTTCATCATCCGCCCGATGGTCTACACCGGGACCGACTGGACCCCCGCCCTCGAGGCCGCGACCCCCGCGAATTGGTGGCTCGACGTCTTCGGCATCCTCGGCGCGTTCGGGATCTACGGCTTCTTCCTGGTCCGCAAGCTGGGCAGCGGCACGCTAATCCCGACCAAGGACCCCTTCCTGCCCGAGGCCCTGGCCCACAAGAACTACGTCTGACTCGGTTTACGCACCCGGAGGTCCGGGTTGCTCGGCATCTGATAGGACAACTTCCGCATCCGATGAGCGGATTTGGACGACTGCAAGACTAGAATCAGTCCGATTTCACAGGAAACGGACGCCGCACGAGACGGAGCACCGCATGTCAGAGACCCCCACGGTCCCGCACCTGCACGAAGAGCCCGACGCCTGGCACCGCCACTCTGATGAGGAGGGCATGCCCCAGTCCGAGCACGCCGCGACGGTCAACCCGACCGCGCTGGGCATCGTGTTCGTGGTCATGGTGATCGGCGTGGCGTTCGTCATCCTGCTGCTCACGGCGTACTTCAATCAGTACACGTACACCTTCAAGGCCGCGAAGCAGGAGGGCGTGCCCGCGGCGCGTCAGGCCTACGAGACCGACCTGGCCCAGACGCGGGCCCGTCTCAGCGAGTACGGCTGGATCGACCGCACCGCGGGCACGGTGCACGTGCCGATCGAGCGGGCCTTCGACACCGTGATCGAGCAGTACCAGAACGCCAACGCGGGGAGTTGATACGCACCGATGGGCATCGCCAGTGACAATCCGGGCCGCCGCCTCGGCGCGATCGTGACGGTCGCGGCGTTGCTGTGCTCGTGGCTGGTGGCGCCCGCCTCGGCCCAGCGTCTCCGCGGCGCCGACGAGCTCGAGGAGCTCAGCGGCGTGGACGTGGTCGAGAAGCTGGGCGAGCCCCTCCCGCTCGACATCGAGTTCGTCAACGCCGAGGGCGAGACCCAGCCCCTGGCCCGCTACATCAACGGCGCACGCCCCACGATCATCGTGATGGTCTACTTCGACTGCCCGATGATCTGCCCGGTCGTGCTCGACAAGCTGCACGCGGCCCTGAACGAGCTCGACTACGTCGCAGGGCGCGACTTCAGCGTCCTCGTCGTCTCTTTCGACCCCACCGACACCACCACCCACGCCAGCGACCGCAAGCTCTTCTACCTCTCCGGCTACACGCACGGCATGTCCCCCGACGTCTCCTCCGGCTGGCAGTTCATGACCGGGCGACCCGCCTCCATCCGCGCCCTCAAGGACGCGCTGGGCTTCGAGATCCGCCTGCTGGACAACGGCGAGTATTCGCACCCCGTTGCGCTGGCCGTGACCACGCCCGGTGGCACCGTCGCCCGCTACATCTACGGGCTCGACTACGACCCGGACCAGATCAAGCTCTCGCTGCTCGAGGCCTCGGACGGCAAGATCGCCAAGTCGCTGGGCGAGCAGTTCATCTTCCGCTGCTTCCGTTACAACGAGAGCGAGGGCAGGTACACCCTGCACGCGATGACGCTCATGCGGTTCGGCGGCGGGCTCACCGTGGTCCTGCTGGTGGTGCTCATCGGCGGGCTGTTCCTCAAGAACCGGTGCGCTCCTTCAGGAGCAGCGACCCCACGACCTCCGACACCTCTCCACGCGGCCTCACCCCCGCGCACACAGGGAGCCACGCATGAACGAGTTCATGCAACGCATGTTCTTCGGCGACCCCAGCCAGACCGACGCGGCCACGCATTCCGACGGCCTGTTCATCATGCTGTGGTGGTTCGGCGTCTTCTGGTTCGTGCTGCTCATGGGCCTGATGGTCTACTGGGTCATCAAGTACCGGCGCCGCCCCGGCGTGCCCGCCCAGGTCAGCCCCAGCCACAACACCCCGCTCGAGATCATCTGGACCGTGGTCCCCTCCTCCAGCCTGCTGGTCATCTTCCTGCTCGGCTTCTGGGGCTACATGGACAAGATCACCCCCGCCGGCGACGCGATCCAGCTCGACATCAACGCGTACAAGTGGGGGTGGGCGATGAAGTACCCCAACGGCGCCGAGACCACCTGGACCGCCCCCCTCGCCAACATCGAGGACCCCGTCACCGGCACCGTCATCAAGGGCGACGACTACCCCATCTTCGTCCTGCCCGAGGACACCGAGTTCAGCCTCCGCATGATCTCGCAGGACGTCATCCACGCCTTCTGGATCCCCGACCTCCGCGTCAAGATGGACGTCTACCCCAACCGCTACACCGGCTTCGCCTTCCGCACGCCGGTCCTCAGCGCCGACGACCAGGTCGTCAACCCCGACACCAACGAGCCCATGAACGGGCGCGATCTTGTCGTGTTCTGCGCCGAGTACTGCGGCGACAAGCACTCCCAGATGGCCGCGACCATCCGCGTCGTGCCCAAGGGCGAGTATGCCGCGTGGCTGCAGAGCGTCAACCTCGGCGACCTGCCCCCCGCACGCGTCGGCGAGGTCACCTGGAAGTCCAAGTGCGCCTCCTGCCACTCCGTGGACGGCTCCCCCAACGTCGGCCCCACCTGGCTCGCCGGCGCGACGTACCAGGGCCAGACCTACGGCTTCGGCAACGACGTCAAACTCAACAACGGCCAGACCGTCACACGAGACGACAACTACGTCCGTGAGTCCATCCTGGAGCCCGCGGCCAAGGTCGTGGAGAGCTTCCCCGGCAACATGCCAAGCTTCCAGGGCCAGCTCTCCGAGACCCAGCTCTCCGGCCTCATCGCCTACTACAAAGAGCTGGCGGGCGTGGTCGCCGAGGACGGCACCGAGACCGACGAGGGCGAAGAAACGACCGGTGAGGACGAGGCCGGTGAGGACGAATCCGGCGAGGACGAGACCGCGGGCGGGGGAGACTGACCGCGCGCAAGCGTGACCGACGCCCCGGGACGTTCGGGGCCAGCGAGGACGACACCATGACCACCATCGACACAACCACCGGGCACGCGGGCCACCACGACGACCACGACGGTCCCTACTGGGATTCCGCCCACGGCCTGATCCCCAAGATCATCGATTGGATGACCACCGTCGATCACAAGAAGATCGGCGTCATGTACCTCTTCGCCGTGCTCTTCATGTTCTTCCTCGGCGGCGTCGCCGCGCTCGCCGTCCGCATCGAGCTGCTCGACCCGGTCCGCACCCTGACCGAGACGCTGCCCGACGGCACCGTGCAGACCACCATCACCGGCCAGCGGTTCACCTCCGACCCGGAGAACATGCAGGCCGGCAACAACATCTACAACCGCCTGTTCACCCTGCACGGCGCGATCATGGTCTTCATGTTCATCGTGCCCTCCGTCCCCGCCAGCCTCGGCAACTTCTTCCTGCCGCTGCAGCTGGGCGCCAAGGACGTGGCCTTCCCGCGACTGAACCTGTTCAGCTGGTACATCTACGTCGCCGGCTCCATCTTCGGCATCGCCTCCATCCTCATGAACGGCGTGGACACCGGCTGGACGTTCTACACGCCGTATTCGACGACCACCGACGCGGACCACTGGCGCGTGGTGCTGATGATTTCGGCCGCGTTCATTCTCGGTTTCAGCTCGATCCTCACGGGCATGAACTTCATCGTGACGGTGCACAAGCTGCGGGCCCCCGGCATGGGCTGGTTCGACATGCCCCTGCTCATCTGGGCCCTGTACGCGACCAGCATCATCCAGGTGCTCGCCACGCCCGTCATCGGCATCACGCTGCTGCTGCTCGTCTTCGAGCGCATCATGAAGGTCGGCATCTTCGACCCCGCCCTCGGCGGCGACCCCGTGCTCTACCAGCACTTCTTCTGGTTCTACTCCCACCCGGTCGTCTACGTGATGATCCTGCCCGCGATGGGCCTCATCTCCGAGATGCTCTCGGTCCACTCACGCAAGAAGATCTTCGGCTACCGCGCCATCGCGTTCAGCTCGCTCGGCATCGCCGCGGTCTCCTTCCTGGTGTGGGGCCACCACATGTTCACCGCGATGGGTGAGCTCGCCTCTATGCTCTTCAGCGCCCTCACCTTCCTCGTCGCCATCCCGACCGCGATCAAGGTCTTCAACTGGATCGCCACCCTCTACAAGGGCTCCATCGTCCTCAACACGCCGATGCTGTACACGCTGGCGTTCCTGTTCACCTTCTCCATCGGCGGCCTCACCGGCCTGCCGCTCGGCGCCCTGGCGACCGACCTCCACCTGCACGACTCCTACTTCGTCGTCGCCCACTTCCACTACGTCATGATGGGCGGCACCGTGATCGCCATGGTCGGCGGCATCCACCACTACTGGCCCAAGATGTTCGGGCGCATGTACAACGAGACGTGGGGCATCATCGGGTGCGTCCTCGTCTTCATTGGCTTCAATGTCACCTTCTTCACCCAGTTCTTCCTGGGCACCCAGGGCATGCCCCGCCGCTACGCCAACTACGTGGACGAGTTCCAGCTCCTGCACCAGATCTCGACCTACGGCTCGTGGATCCTGCTCGCCGGCTTCCTCGTCCACCTCTTCAACTTCGTGCACTCCCTGCTCGTCGGGCCCAAGGCCCCGCCCAACCCCTGGGGCGGCCTCACCCTCGAGTGGGAGACCGAGTCGCCCCCCATCCTGCACAACTTCCACCACGAGCCGCTCGTCACCCACGGCCCGTACGACTTCGAGTCCGTCGTGCCCCCGCACTGCGACGAGAAGGACTACCCCCTCCCCGACCCC
>Ga0209578_10001017_pt1 | contig 27853 bp, 17 predicted proteins | sample tdAd472_FD_187127 | JGI IMG/M metagenome (GOLD analysis project Ga0209578, IMG submission 187127) | Marine sediment microbial communities from the Atlantic coast under amendment with organic carbon and nitrate - tdAd47.2 (SPAdes)... | ecosystem: Environmental > Aquatic > Marine > Coastal >...
CGAAGAGATCGACGCCTTCCTCGACGACCGCGCCCCCGACGCCTACGACCGCCTCGTCAACCGCCTCCTCGCCTCCCCCCACTACGGCGAGCGCGTCGCCACCATGTGGCTCGATGCCGCACGCTACGCCGACACCCTCGGCTTCCACCACGACAACGAGTCCAGCCAGTGGCCCTGGCGCGACTGGGTCATCGAGTCCTTCAACACCAACAAGCCCTTCGACGTCTTCCTCACCGAGCAGCTCGCCGGCGACCTCCTCCCCGAACCCACCCTCGACCAGCGCGTCGCCACCGCCTTCAACCGCAACCACCCCATGACCGACGAGGGCGGCGCCATCGACGCCGAGTACCTCGTCGAGTACGCCGCCGACCGCGTCGCCACCTACTCCACCGCCGTGCTCGGCCTCACCACCGAGTGCGCACGCTGCCACGACCACAAGTACGACCCCATCTCACAGGACGACTACTACGCCCTCTTCGCCTTCTTCAACTCCGTCGAGGAACGCGGCCTCTTCGACCGCGCCCAGGGCGACCGCGACAAGGCCTTCGCCCCCTTCCTCCCCGCACCCACCGACACCCAGCAAACCCAGCTCGACGAGCTCTCCCACATCCTCACCGCCGCTCAGGAAGTCGCCCAAACCCCCATCGAGGGCCTCAACGAACAGCTCGCCCAGTGGGAGGCCGACCTCAACGCCCGCGCCGGCATCGACTGGGCCCGCGCCCAGGTCACCGCCTTCGAGTCCAGCGGCCCCAGCCAACTCCAGCTCCAGCCCGACGGCTCCGTCCTCGCGACCGGACCCGACCCCGACACCGACGTCTACGAGATCACCCTCACCACAAACCAGACCGACCTCAACCTCATCCGCCTCGACGCACTCACCGACCCCTCCCTCCCCATGGGCCGCGCCGCCCGCGCCTCCCACGGCAACGCCGTCCTCTCAGAGATCGAAGCCGTCGCCACCAGCGCGACCGACATGAACCAGTCCCGCACCCTCCGCTTCAACCACGCCTGGACCAGCCACGAGCAGCAGAACGGCGACTTCGGCATCCTCCGCGCCATCGACAACAACCCCAGCACCGGCTGGGCACCCGCCGGACACACCCAGGACGGCGGGCGCGTCGCCCTCTTCTTCACCGACCAGCCCTTCGGCTATGAGGGCGGCACCACGCTCACCATCCGCCTCCGCTTCGAGTCCGTCTACACCAAGCACGCCCTCGGACGCGTCCGCCTCGACGCCGGACAAGCCCGCGACGACCACGCCACCCGCGCCGCCCTCCCAACCGTCCTCCGCGAGTGGTTCACCGCCGGCCCCTTCGAGTCCGGCAACGCCAACGCCGCCTTCGACGCCTACTCCGGCCCCGAGGGCGTCCTCCGCGTCCGCACCGAGGACTCCTTCTCCGGCACCAAGTGGCAGCACGCCCCGCAGGTCCAAGACGGCGAGGTCTACGTCTTCAACGGCGAACGACGCGCCACCTACTTCGGACGCCAGATCGTCTCCCCCGTCGCCCGCAACCTCCCCATCTCCCTCGGCTCCGACGACGCACTCAAGGTCTGGCTCAACGGCGAGCTGCTGCTCGCAGAGAACACCCGACGCGGCCCAGCCCCCGACCAGAACACCCTCACCCTCCCCCTCCGCCCCGGCGAGAACACACTCGTCTGCAAGGTCGTCAACGACGGCGGACCCGCCGGCTTCTACTTCCGAGCCGACCACCCAGCCGACACACCCGGCCCCCTCGACCCCATCGCCCTCGTCCCCGAAGACCAGCGCGAGCCCGCCGAGGCGCTCCGCATGGCCGACCACTACCGCACCAGCCAGTCACCCGTCTACAAGGCCCGCATCGAGGCCATCGCTACCGCCGAGGCCAACCTCGCCGCCAAACAGGCCGAGGTCCCCAACGTCATGATCATGCAGGAGCTCGACGAGCCCCGCGACACCTACGTCCTCAACCGAGGCATGTACGACCTCCCCCTCAAAGACCGCCCCGTCACCCGCCGCCCCCCCACCGTCCTTGGCTCCCTCCCCGAGAACGCCCCCACCGACCGCCTCGGCCTCGCCCAGTGGACCACCTCCCCCGACAACCCACTCACCGCACGCGTCGCCGTGAACCGATTCTGGCACCTCATCTACGGCACAGGCCTCGTCAAAACCATGGGCGACTTCGGCACTCAGGGCGAATGGCCCAGCCACCCCGACCTCCTCGACTGGCTCGCCGCAGACTTCATCACCCACGGCTGGGACGTCAAACGACTCGTCCGCCAGATCGTCACCAGCTCCACCTACCGCCAGTCCTCCCGCGCCCGCCCCGAGCTCAACGAGATCGACCCCGACAACCGCCTCCTCGCACGCTTCCCACGCTCACGCCTCCCCGCCGAGCACATCCGAGACCAGGCCCTCTACGCCAGCGGGCTCCTCAACGACTCGATCGGCGGCGACTCCGTCAAGCCCTACCAGCCCGACGGCATCTGGGCCGAACGCTCCATGCCCGTCTCCAACACACGCCAGTTCCAGCGCGACTCCGGAGACGCCCTCTACCGACGCGGCATGTACACCTTCTGGAAACGCTCCGCACCACCACCCCAGATGGCCACCTTCGACGCACCCGAACGCGAGTTCTGCATCGTCAGCCGCGGCGTCACCAACACCCCCCTCCAGGCCCTCGTCCTCCTCAACGACATCACCTACGTCGAGGCCGCCCGCGCACTCGCCCAGCGCACCATCCTCGAATCTCAGGCCCAGCAGCAATCCGCCGACCTCACCGATTCCGAAGCCACCCAGTGGCAGATCGCCCGCATGGCCCGCCGCCTCACCGGCCGCTTCCTCACCCCCTCCGAACTCCACGAACTCACCACCCTCCACGACGACCTGCTCGCGGGCTACACCGCCGATCCCGACGCCGCCCTCGACCTCCTCGCGTCCGGCGAGTCCCCCCGAGACGACTCCGTCCCCGCCCCCGAGCACGCGGCCCTCACCCTCGTCGCCTCCGCCCTGCTCAACCTCGACGAGACCCTGACCCGCGACTAGACACAAAGAACACCCATGACCGACCCCCTCGAACAGCACCTGCTCAACCTCACCCGCCGCCAGTTCTTCGGCAAGGCCGCCGCGGGCCTCGGCGCCGCCGCACTCGCCTCACTCACCAACCCCGCCCTCGCCGGCGGCATGACGGGCATGGCCGGGCAGCCCGACCTCCCCGAGCCCCTCAAACGCGGCGTCCTCGACGCACTCCACCGCGCCCCACGCGCCAAACGCGTCATCTTCCTCCACATGTGCGGCGGCCCCTCACAGCTCGACCTCTTCGACTACAAGCCCGAACTCCGAGACCGCTTCGACCAGGACCTCCCCGACTCCATCCGACGCGGCCAGCGCATCACCACCATGACCTCCGGACAGGACCGCCTCCCCGTCGCACCCTCCATGTTCGAGTTCAAGCGATACGACAACAACGCCGGCGGCCTCTGGGTCTCCGAGCTCTACCCGCACACCGGCTCCATCGCCAAGGACATCTGCGTCATCAAGTCCATGCACACCGAGGCCATCAACCACGACCCCGGCATCACCTTCTTCCAGACCGGACACCAGCAGCCCGGACGCCCCTCCATGGGCTCCTGGGTCTCCTACGGCCTCGGCTCCGAGAACTCCTCCCTCCCCGCCTTCGTCGTCCTCATCTCACAGGGCGCCGGCAACATGCAGGCCCTCTACTCACGCCTCTGGGGCTCCGGCTTCCTCCCCTCCGACCACCAGGGCGTCCAGTTCCGCGCCGCCGCCGACCCCGTCCTCTTCCTCTCCGACCCCAAGGGCCTCAAACGCGAGGACCGACGCAAGATGCTCGACGTCCTCGCCGCACTCAACCGCGCCGAGTACGAACGCGCCGGCGACCAGGAGATCCTCTCACGCGTCTCGCAGTACGAGATGGCCTACCGCATGCAGATGTCCGTCCCCGAACTCACCGACCTCTCCGGCGAACCAGACACCACCTTCGAGCTCTACGGCGACGACGCCAAGACACCCGGCACCTTCGCCGCCAACTGCCTCATGGCACGACGACTCGCCGAACGCGGCGTCCGATTCATCCAGCTCTACCACCGCGGCTGGGACGCACACGGCAACCTCCCCTCCGAGATCCGCGCCCAGTGCCAGGCCACCGACCAGCCCCAGGCCGCCCTCGTCAAGGACCTCAAACGACGAGGCCTCCTCGACGAAACCCTCGTCATCTGGGGCGGCGAGTTCGGACGCACCGTCTACTGCCAGGGCCCCCTCTCCGAAACCAACTACGGACGAGACCACCACCCCAAGTGCTTCACCATGTGGATGGCCGGCGCCGGCGTCAAGCCCGGCATCTCCTACGGCCGCACCGACGACTACGGCTACAACATCGTCGAGAACCCCGTCCACGTCCACGACCTCCACGCCACCATGCTCCACCAGCTCGGCATCAACCACGAACTCCTCACCTACAAGCATCAGGGCCGACGCTTCCGCCTCACCGACGTCTCCGGACACGTCCTGCACGACCTCCTCGCGTAAGCCACCACGCCCACCAGCAAAGGCCACACCCCATGGACGACCTCTCCCGACGCGACCTCCTCAAGGCCGCCGCCGCGATCGCACCCGCCGCCTTCATCGCACCCGCCCTCGCACGCATCCCCACCCGCCGCACCGACCCCACCGTCCTCGGCCACGCCTCCCACCGCTACCGCGTCGTCCAAGGCTGGGGAGCCGAGGCTGCCCAATCCATCCCCGTCCGAGACTGCCACGAGATGGTCCGCACCAACGACGGCCGCCTCTTCATGTTCGGCAACCACACCGACAACAACATGCTCATCTTCAACGCCGACGGCAAGGTGCTCAGCACCTGGGGCACCGACTACCCCGGAGGCCACGGCTGCACCCTCTCAGACGAAAACGGCGAGGAGTTCCTCTTCCTCACCGACCCCGACCGCCACCAGGTCATCAAGACCGACCTCGAAGGCAACGTCCTCCTCACCCTCGACGCCCCCCTCGAGTCCGAGCACTACACCGACGCCAACGCCTACCGCCCCACCGAGACCGCTATCGCACCCAACGGCGACATCTACGTCGCCGACGGCTACGGCCGCCAGTTCCTCATCCACTACGCACCCGACGGCACCCTCAAGGGCGTCTACGCCGGCCCCGGCAACGGCGAGCCCGAATCCGAAGGCGGAAATGGGGGGGGCACCTTCAACAACATGCACGGCGTCACCCTCGACTCCCGCGACCCCAACAACCCCACCCTCCTCTGCACCGCCCGCGCCCAGAACGCCTTCAAACGCTTCTCACTCGACGGCCGGCACCTCAACACCGTCGAACTCCCCGGCGCCTGGATCTGCCGCGCCGTCATCGAGGGCGACCACCTCCACTTCGCCGTCATCATCTCCGGCCACGAATCCTGGAAGTCCGACCGCTCCGGCTTCGTCGCCATCCTCGACGCCAACGACCGCGTCGTCTCCTGCCCCGGCGGCAACCCCCCCGTCTACCAAGACGGCATCCTCCAGAAACTCTCCCGCGCCGACGTCCCCGAAGGCACCCCCCCACCCTTCATGCACCCCCACGACGTCTGCCTCGACTCCGACACCAACCTCATCGTCCCCCAATGGGCCTCCGACCAAACCTACCCCATCCGCCTCGAACGCTTCTAACAGACCACGAGCCCCTCACGTAAGTGAGGGGACCCGAAAACACCCCCAGCATCCAAACCAAGCCCAGGCCGCCCCCCCACGTTCAACAACGAGCCCCTCACGTAAGTGAGGGGACCCGAGAACACCCCCAGCATCCAAACCAAGCCCAGGCCGCCCCCCCACGTTCAACAACGAGCCCCGAGCGCAAGCGAGGGGGTTCTCCATCCTCCCCCGTCACCGACGGGGGAGGTGTCCGCGAAGCGGACGGAGGGGGTACAAAAGCATGCGAAAGCACGCCCCTCCCAATGAGCCCGGAGCGTCAGCGACGGGCCGCGCCCTGCACCCCACACCAACCAGCCCCGAGCGCAAGCGAGGGGGTTCTCCATCCCTCCCCGTCACCGACGGGGGAGGTGTCCGCGCAGCGGACGGAGGGGGTACAACGCGTGCGCGAGCACGCTTCCCAAACCCAACGAGCACCCAACGTAAATCGGAGGCCCCGTCACAACGACACCGACACGCATCGCCTGGCCCGCCCACACTCCATCCTCCGCGTACCTCCGTCCCTCCGCGTTCTATTCTTCCCACCCCTCCCACCCTCCCGCTACCCTACCCCCATGCTCCAAGCACTCTTCCAAACACTCGGCCGCGCACACCTCCTCGTCCTCCACTTCCCCATCGCCCTCATCCTCGTCGCGCTCCTCATCGAGGCCTTCCGCCTCCTCATCCCCCGCAAGCTCCCCGGCGGCGTCGCCCCCGACTCACCCCAGGGCCTCGAACTCCGACGCCTCCTCTCCCAGACCCCCACCCCCTCCGCCTACGCCTGCCTCTTCTTCGCGACGCTCTTCGGCATCGTCGCCGCGGGCACCGGCTGGCTCTACGCCGCCAACGAGTTCACCGGAGGCGGCGACCTCGACTGGCACCGCTGGCTCGGCACCATCGCCGCGGGCCTCGCCGCCGGCACCCTCGCACTCGGCATGGTCGCCACCCTCGCACGCATCCCCGCCACCACCAACCTCTACCGCGCTTCCCTCGTCCTCGCCGCCGCCGCCGTCGGATGGGCCGGACACCTCGGCGGCGAGCTCGTCCACGGCGAGGGCTACATCATCCAGCCCCTCACGTCACGCACCCCCGCACCACAGCCCGCCCCGCAAACCAATCCAGACACGACCGCCGAGCCCGCCGACACCAGCCCGGACGCCTCATCGCACTCAGACACCGGAGACCCCGCCGCACTCACCAACAACTCCCCCCAGCCCGCCATCACCCCCGTCTCCTTCCAGACCGACGTCGCCCCCATCTTCGAGTCCAACTGCTACCGCTGCCACAACGTCAACCGCGCACGCGGCCAGGTCTACCTCGACTCCCTCGACGGCGTCATGCTCGCCATCACCCCGGGCAACGCCGACGCCAGCGACCTCGCACGCGTCATCCGGCTCCCCGAGTCCGACGACGCCTCCATGCCCAAGAACAAGCCCAACCTCCCCGACGACCAGATCCAGACCATCGTGGACTGGATCAACACGCTCCCCGCCGACAGCACGCCCGACACCCCCGCCGACCAGAACGCCACCTCACCCGACGACTACGAGCCCGTCGAGGTCACCACCGCCCCCGCCCCCGACGTCGGCACCCCCCCGGAGTCCCGGGCCTACACCGCCGCCGACCAACCCGTCACGCTGACTCGCGACCAGCGCGACGCCCGCGACGCCGCGATCCAGCGCCTCCGCGACAACCTCGTCTCCGCCTCCGTCCGCACCCCCGAACTCGCCACCGTCGAGGTCCGCGTCTTCGAGAACCCGAGCGCCTTCACCGACGACTCCCTCGAACTGCTCCACGGCCTCGAGCCCTGCCTCACCATCCTCGACCTCTCCGGCACCGCCGTGACCGACGACGGCATCGCCCACCTCAGCGCCAACTTCCCCCGCCTCCGCATCCTCCGCCTCGGACGCACCACCATCACCGACAACGCCATGCCCCACCTCGCCCAACTCCCCGAGCTCGCCCTCCTCGACGTCCACCAGACCCCCCTCACAACACGCGGCCTCACCGCCGCCGCCACCTCCGACTCCCTCATCCTCCTCCGCTGCTGGAACACCAACACCACCCCCCAAGACCTCACCACCCTCGCCACCACCCACCCCACCCTCACCCTCCAAACCAACTAACCAACCCCCGACCTCCAGCGAGGGGTCCCCTCGTCTTCTACGAGCCCCTCACGTAAGTGAGGGGACCCGAAAACACCCCCAGCATCCAATCACCACCACATCTCCAACATCGAGCCCCAAGCGCAAGCGAGGGGTTTCCCAGTCTTCAACGACTAGCCCCAAGCGCAAGCGAGGGGTCTCTCCCCCCTTCTCCCCAAGGGAGAAGGTGTCTCGGCAACGCCGAGACGGATGAGGGGTTCTAAAAAATCCTCCCCCGTCCCCGACGGGGGAGGTGTCCGCGAAGCGGACGGAGGGGGTACAACAAGTGCGCAAGCACGCCCCTCCCAATGAGCCCGGAGCGTCAGCGACGGGCCGCGCCCTGCACCCCACACCAACCAGCCCCAAGCGCAAGCGAGGGGTCTCTCCCCCTTCTCCCCAAGGGAGAAGGTGTCTCGGCAACGCCGAGACGGACGAGGGGTTCTAAATAATCCTCCCCCGTCACCGACGGGGGAGGTGTCCGCGAAGCGGACGGAGGGGGTACAACAAGTGCCCAAGCACGCCCCCTTCTCTCCAACGGGGGGGCGGGGGAGAAGGTGTCCGCGAAGCGGATGAATGAGGGGGCAGCACAAACAATCAAAGCCCCAAGCCCCCAACAACGAGCCCCTCACGTAAGTGAGGGGACCCGAGCACTCTCCCAGCACCCAACCACCACCACATCCTCAACAACGAGCCCCAAGCGCAAGCGAGGGGGTTCTTCCCCCTCCTACTTCAGCCAATCGTGTCCACAAAGCGGACGGATGAGGGGACCAAAGACGACACTTGGCCACCACCCACCATCACACCAACTCACCCTCTCCCCCCTCCCCACACCGCACCCGCTCCACCCGCTCCACAAAGCTAAAGAAAAACCACACGCCGAGGAGGACGAAGAGGTGGAAGAGTTCGTGGGGGCCGACAACGCCGGGCCACAGGGTTGGCCACGCGGCGACGTCGATGATGGCGCCGGCGGTGTAGGCCAGGCCGGCCAGGACCATGCGTCGGCCAAAGCGGAAGCCGTGCAGCTTCCACGAGGCGATCATGGTCACGCCTCCGACCCAGCCCAGCCCGAGGTAGAGCACCGCGCCCAGCCAGTAGGGGAAGCCCTCGAAGTAGATCGACTTGAGCACCACCCCGGTAATCGCGGCCGCCCACACGAACGCCAGCACCCCCCACCGCAACCATCCCCGGAACAGGATCGCGTGGATCGGCGTGAATGTCCCGGCGATGAGCACGAAGATCGCCGCGTGGTCCAGACGCTGCAGCACGTCCCGCCCCGGGCCACGCGGCAGCAGGTGAAACACCCCGCTCATCGTCAGCAGGAACACACAGCTGAACGCAAACACCGCCAGCGACGTCGTGTGCCACCCCCCCGCCACCCCCGTCACCGCGCGGTTCCGGTGCCCGCGGTTGATCAGGCGCACCCCCATCACCAGAAACACCACCGCCCCGAGCAGGTGCGTGAGCGCACTCACAGGGTCGGTGAAGCCGGGGATCGAGATGGGCTGGGCGAGAGACGGCGGCATTGCGAACACTAGTCGGGATGGCGTGGAGACGGCACAGCCTTCACCGCGCCACCCGCACACTCCGATTGAGCCCGGAGCGTCAGCGACGGGCCACGCGACAACGCCACCCGCACACTCCGATTAAGCCCGGAGCGTCAGCGACGGGCCGCGCGGCCACGCCACCCTGCTCAAGAAGACGGCCCCGTCGCTGGCGCTTCAGGCTCGCCCCCCTTCCCCCTACTCCTCCTGCTCGTCACGCAGGCGTGCTTCCAGGTCTTCCAGATACTCCACCAGACGCTCGTTTCGCTTCACCTGACGCGCCAGCTCGTCGGCGTCCAGGTCCCCTCCGCCGCTCTTGGACTCGTAGGTGAGCTTCTTCCGCTGCTCGCGTGCTTCCTTCAGTTTCTCCACCACCCGCTCGAGCCGGCGCGCGTCCTCCGCCTTGTCGAAGACCAGTTTCTCCAGCTCCGAGTCCGACGTCCCGTTCTGCACCTCCTCCGCAGGCTGCACAACCTCCGGGATCACCGGCTCCTCCATGCGTCGCTGGTTCATGAACGTCGGCGAGACGATCTCGATCCGCTCCTCCCGCATCACGCACAGCACGGCCTGGCGCAGGCGCGACCGCGTCGTCACGATCGATTCCACCTTCTCCAGAAACCCCGCCACGCGGTACTGCACCGAGAAGTCGTTCAGCTCCAGCACCAGCACGTGCGGGTCGGACAGCCCCGCCAGCTCGACCGCACGGCGCAGCCCCTCCTCCACCCGCTCGTGCGCGATGTCGTAGCCCAGGCTCACCTCGCACGTCACCATCGTGCCGGAGTGACGCACCACTTCCAGCGGGCGCGAGATCAGATACGCGTTCGGCAGCGTCACCAGGTCGCGCGTCTCGGTCTGGATCTCGATGTGGAACGCGCCCCGCGCGGTCACCCGCCCGAAGTGGTCCTCCACCCGCACGAAGTCACCCACGCGGAACGTCCCGACCTGCCTCAGCATCAGCCCCGCCATGAAGTTCGCGGCCAGCGTCGTCGAACTCAGCGTGATCAGCCCCGTGACGCCCACCGCGAACACCGTCGCGATCGTCTTCCGCACGCTGTCGTCCTCGACCGGTATCAGCACCAGCCAGACGAACACCAGCACCACGAACACCACCGCCACCACGATGGTCCGACGCGTCTTCGACTGGCGCTTCAGGTTGTTGTGCCGCCCGATCTGCAGCCAGAACACGAACCAGGACGCGAGGTGGATGACGATGCCGGTGGCGCCCCAGAGCACCCAGCCCAGCAGACCGGTCTCGTAGAACTCGCGCAGGTCGTCGATCAGCGTCGGAGTCGCGGCCGCGAGTGTGGAGAGGGGGTGCATGGCGTCAGGGTATCAGCCAGCCCGGGTGCCGTGGAGACGGCGCAGCCTTCTCCACCTGATAGCCGGGTGCCGTGGAGACGGCGCAGCCTTCTCCACCTGATAGCCGGGTGCCGTGGAGACGGCGCAGCCTTCTCCACGTGATAGCCGGGTGCCGTGGAGACGGCGCAGCCTTCTCCACGCCACCCTCCCTTGCCAAGTACCCCGTCACCGCGCGGCCCATCACTGACGCTCCGCGCTCAATCAGAGTGCGGGACTTTGTGCGCCGAATGCCCGCACTGCACCCCTCCGTGCGCACAAACACGCAACCACACCCGAATCCACTCCACACGCCATCCCCCCGGACGTACACACACGCATGGACGACCTCGATCACGCAATCATCGATGCCTGGAACCGCGCCGTAGATCGGCTCAAGCAAGACCCAAGAGAAACCGCCCGACGCGCATCCCGCCGCCTCTCCCCCACCCTCACACGCCCCCTCCGCCCCTTCTGCCTCGCCATCCGCGCCAGCGACACCCGCCTCGAAACCCTCGCCACCTCACGCACCGACCAGCCCCACCAGATCCACCTCCGCGCCGAGGACGCACGTCGCCTCACCGCCCCCGTCCGCCTCCCATGGCCCGGCATCGACTGGACCACCGCGGCCGACCGCCTCGGCCGACACCCCGAATCACTCCGCACTTGGATCAACAATGGCCTCCTCAACACCAGACGCTACAACGCCCGCGCCTGCCGCAAACGCGGCCACCCCGTCCCACACGTCTGGACACCCTCACCACTCGACCCCGCCGCAAACACCGCTCAACCACCCGACCCCATCTACGGCACACTCTGGCCCCACCTCGCAAACAACATCCCAGAAGCACTCAACCAAAGAATCATCCGAACGCCACACCACACCCCCTACACAAACCCCACCACCGGCACCACCACCCCCCGCCAACGCGGCCACCGCTTCCAATGCCCCGGCCGATACACCCACACACCCGCTATCACCTCCTTTCACCCCACCAGGGGAGAAGGTGGCCCGGCGCAGCCGGATCGGATGAGGGGGTTCCCGGCCAAGCCGGGACAAACACCCGATCGGGAGCGTTGCCTACATCACGACGAGCTCACCCCGCTACCTCGAGGGGAGAAGCTGGCCGCGAAGCGGCCGAATGAGGGAGTCTCAGAATCCTCCCCCGTCACCGAGGGGGGCGGCGGGGGCGGTGTCGCCGAAGGCGACAGAGGGGGCACAACAAGTCCTCGAGCAATGCAAGAACCCCCCACCCTCACCCACATCCCCTGCCCCCACCAAGCCCGCACCCTCTACCTCCCCACCCCCACCTGGACCATCGCCCACGCGCTCAACCTCACAACCCACCTCGACCTCCCCAACCTCGCCACCCCCTGGACCCCGGGTCTCATCGACCCCACCCTCACCCACAACCCCCCAAAGCCGAGCCGCGGGCGTAAGCACGCGCGCCCCTTCCTACTAGCCCGGAACGCAAATGAGGAGGTTCTCGTCCCACCCTCTCCACCGGAGAGAGGGTGGCTCGCCGAAGGCGAGCCGGTTGAGGGGGCACAGCCCCTCACCTTCGCCTGCCGACACTGCTGGAACCTCCGCAACGTCTCACTCACCACAACCCACGGCTGGAACCTCTTCATCACCCACCTCTCCGCCGGCCTCCTCTACGGCCACGATCTCCCCCGCACCCGCTTCCTCAACCCCGCCACCAAACGCAAACGAGCACACATCTCCAAACCCCGCCCCACACCCCGACGAGACCAGGTCGGCCAACTCTTCACACGCGGCCTCACCCACAAACAAATCGCCAAGGCCCTCAACATCGCCCCCTCCACAGTCGCCTCCCACATCAAAAAACTCCACCAACACCACAACACACACAACCGGGATCAGCTCCGAGAGGCATTGAGCATGGGCACCCCAAGAGCAAGCAAACAATCACGCCGCAGCTTCACGCAAGACTCCATCACCATGCTGTCCACACACAGCCCCGAGGCAATCTAGCCCTCAAAAACACAGAAATGTTCGCGAGCAACCGTACTTCCCACAAACACATACTCATGTCTGTGTTTGTTGCGCTGTCGTGTAAGTAACTTTGGACACACAAGCCCGTGGATTTAAACTGGCATGACAAATCCATGCGTGCGTAAACCGCGGAACTCTGACCAGGAGGACCCGAATCATGAAGCTCTCTTCTATCGGATACACCGCCGGCATCCTCGGCTATGTCCACGCAGTGAATCGAAAGACCGGACGATCGGTCCTCATCACCATCCGGTACAACCGGGACCGCGGGTACCGCCTCGGCATGATCACCGACGCATGCAAACGATCGGAAACAACCGTCTCGATCTCCGCGTCACAGATCATGGACATCGAGAAGAACTTCACGGGCTTCGGCAAAGACCCAACCATGCTCGCGCTCCAACTCGCACGCTGCCGCTACCAGGGAATCGCGCTGCCCAGCCAACTCCACTCGGGCAATGTTGTCATCGGTGGCTGGGGAGACCTCAACATCGTCGCGATCCGACACGATTGCAACCCGTGGACAGCCGGAGCGATCATCGCAGTTGCGGTCGCCGTCACGGCCGTCTCCGTGACAGTCACGGCCGGCATCGTCGCCGCAAACGACTACGGCATATCCATCAAGGCCAGCTCAGACGGCGTCGAAGTCGAGATCGGCCCCTCTGATGGCGGCGGCGGAGAAGGCGGAGACGACGGCGGCAACGGCGGCAACGGCGGCAACGGAGGCGACGGAGGCGACGGCGGCGACGGAGGCGGGTCGGAAGGCTGACATTGCTCCCCCCACTACCCCGTAACGTACCTGATACTCCGCCGAGTGCCCAATCCGACCCGCGGGCGGAACCACGCGTGCCCTCTTCTCCCCACCGAGGAGCAAGCAGGAGCGCAAGAACCGTGCCCGGGTCTGAGCAAAGCGAAGGCCCGGTCCCGCAACCACCCAATCCCATCGAACCAAAGACACCGGGCACGGGCAAAGGATGAAAGCCCTCGCGAATCCGCACCGCGGGGTGCCGTGGAGACGGCGCAGCCTTCTCCACGACCCGGAACTCCCGCGGGGCGCCACGATCTTCGCCGGGTGCCCCGAGCTTGGCGAAGAAATGGTCGGGACAACGCCGACATGAACGCCCGACGATGGCTGCGCCATCCTCGCGGCACCCGGCACCCTCTCCCTGAACCGAGCCGCGGGCGTAAGCACGCGGCCCTCCCACTAGCCCCGAGCGCCAGCGAGGGGTCTCTACCCATGCTCTCCACCGGGGCGGCGGGGGCGGGTGTCGCGGTCGCAGAAGTATGAAGCGGGCAGGCTGTGGTGTGCCGGCCAGGACTACGCACGCGTGGCGGCCATGCTGGGGCCGAAGGAGAGCCGGGTGCCCCAGTACGTGTCAACTGTCGGCGGGAGTTTGGGGAGAGGAGTCGGGAGGGGTTTGGGGCGGGCGATGGGGGTTGGAGGGGAGGTTGCGGGGGTGTGAGGGGGGAGAGGAGGGGATGATGTGGTGCCCGCCTTCGACCCGCAGGGCGAAGGCGGACGCGTGACCCAACGCCTGCTTCGCGCTGCGCGACGAAGCAGGGCACCAGGCAAAACATGACGCGCAGAACTTCTCCCAACTGTCACATAGCGCAATTGCTATAATTCGTCGCACTCCGCATCGCCAGGCTTCTTTGTGCACTCTGGAACAATTTCCGCAATACGTCGGAGCAGCGCTTCGTCAGATTCTATTTTATCTCTAATTCTAGTAATCCCCGCCAAGTTTGATATACCCTGAGTTAAATTCACTTGCATTGCAGCCCCATACTCGTCTGGGAACAGCAGCGAATAATTAATTCCCATGGATCTCAAGTCATCAAACGCGACCGCAAAGTCCGAGGCCAGCAACTGCCATTTTACAAGACAACTCCCTAGCGGAATCTTTGGCGCCGAACCCAGCCCATTATCTTTTATTACTACCGGAAGTGCAACCGACAGGTCAACCGTAGTGCCACCGACAATTCTAGTAAATGCACCCAACTGTGCGCGCTGCCTGTAGCCACTGCTAGGGTAATCCCTAATTACTTTTATCGTTTCCGGAAGCTCCTCAGTTCTCATAAGCTGCCACACGGCAACACACCTATCACTCTGCCTGTGCAACACTTGTCGTATCGATTCGGAGCCAAATCCTTGCTCCACGAACCTCGCGAACGCAAAGAAAACTGCCACAAATGGGGACTCCGACCAGTCTAGCAATCGTGTTCGCAAGCCTTGATGTTGCCCGCTCAGTTCTAAATTGACAATAGAGCTTCGTGGGCTACTTTCATCTTTTGTGTTTAGCGCAGCCGTTAGCCTTTTGTACTCAGCAAGCCTCTTATTAAATTTAGCTTCTCGATCGTTAACGCTTTGCTTGTGAACACGAGCTAACTCTCTGTCAAAGCCTGCAACGAGTCCCCAGTCGGGGCATTCCTGCCCTCGCCACAAGGAGTCATTTGCTTGACCACCGCCAAGTACAGAATCCAGAAAATTACGCCACCGGAACGGCGTGAATAGCTCGTTGCTCATTACAAAATTCTATCCTCACTCGCGATGTTGTGCGCCGGGGCCGTGTTGAGCTGGACAACCACCTCGCCCGCCACCTTCTCCTGCAGGTCCTTCGCCTCGTCCGCGTCCACGTAGTCCGAGTGGCACGCCGCCTTCCCCTCGTCATCCACGGCACCCGATTCGTCCAGGGCCTTCTTCGCCTTGGACGCGAGCTTGTGGATTTCCTCCGGCTTGAGGTAGCCGCGTGACTCAAGAATGAGTTTCTGCTCCTCGGTCAGGGCGTCGGACTTGATGGGGGCACCCGCCTGGCCTCCGGCCCCGATCCGCTCGAAGCCGTCGGCCTTGCCGCTGGCGAACTCCTGGATCTCCTTGGAGATGCGGACGGAGCACCAGTCGTGCCCGCACATGGCGCAGAAGTCGGTGTCCACGTCGAGGTCCTCGTCGTGGTAGGCGCGGGCCGTGTCCTCGTCGAAGGCGAGCTGGAAGTGCTTCTGCCAGTTGAGCGCGGCCCGGGCCCGGGTCAGCTCGTCGTCCCAGTCGCGGGTGCCGGGGATGCCCAGGGCCACGTCCGCGGCGTGGGCGGCGATCTTGTAGGCGATGCAGCCCTCCTTCACGTCGCCGCGCTTGGGCAGCCCCAGGTGCTCCTTGGGGGTGACGTAGCAGAGCATGCTGGCGCCGTGGTACGCGGCGTTGGTCGCGCCGATGCACGAGGTGATGTGGTCGTACCCGGGGAAGACGTCGGTGACCAGCGGGCCGAGGACGTAGAAGGGAGCCCCGTGGCAGAGGGTGCGCTGCAGCTTCATGTTGTACTCGACCTGGTCGAGCGGGACGTGCCCGGGTCCCTCCACCATGACCTGCACGCCGCGTGCCCAGGCACGCTCGGTGAGCTCGCCGATGGTCTGGAGCTCGGCGAGCTGAGCGGCGTCGGTGGCGTCGGCGAGGCCGCCGGGGCGGAGGCCGTCGCCGATGGAGAACGACACGTCGTACTCGCGCATGACGTCGCAGATCTCGTCCCACAGGTCGTACATCGGGTTCTCGGCGTTGTGGACGAGCATCCACTTGGCCAGCAGCGACCCCCCACGGCTGACGATGCCGATGAGCCGCTCCTTCACCAGCGGCAGGTGGGCCTTGCGGACACCCGCGTGGATGGTGAAGTAGTCCACCCCCTGCTGCGCCTGGTGGCGGAGCGTGTCGAGGATGATCTCCCGATCCAGATCCTCCAGCTTGCGCCCGATGATCATCGAGTAGATCGGCACGGTGCCGATGGGCACGGTCGAGTTCCGGATGATCGCCTCGCGGCAGGCGTCGAGGTCGCCACCCGTGGAAAGGTCCATGACGGTGTCAGCGCCCCAGCGTTCGGCCCAGCGGAGTTTTTCGAGCTCCTCGTCGGTGCCCGAAGACACCGGGCTGGCGCCCATGTTGGCGTTGACCTTGGTTTTGCTGGCGCGCCCGATGCACATGGGGTCGAGGTTGAAGGTCTTGTGGACGGTGTTGGCGGGGATGATGAGGCGTCCGGCCGCGATCTCGTCGCGGATCTGGGCGGGGGTGAGGTGGGGTTCCTTCTCGGCGACGCGGCGCATCTCGGGGGTGATGAGGCCGAGGCGGGCGTGCTCGAGCTGGGTGACGGGCTCGAAGCCGGCGGGGGTGCGGACGGCGCGGGTGGTGCCGCGTGCGTCGGTGAAGACGTGGACGTCGGGCTGCTGCCCGAGATCGGTGGCGTGGCAGGCGTCGGCGAGGCGCTCGGCGGACCAGCCCTCGGGGAGGAAGTCCCAGGCGGTCTTGGTGCTGGGGGCGGGCATGCCGGGGGTGTCGGGGCTGGAGAACATGCGCGGGCCGCCGAGGTCGGCGGCGAGGGCGAAGCTGCCGGGGGTGGTGATGTTGCTGGAGGTGCCGGGGTCGAAGGCGCCGTGGGTGGGGAGGGGGGTGTCGAGGGTCGGGGCCGCGTTCCCGGCGCGGGTGACCTGGAAGGCGGCGCGGAGCTGGGACGCGCTGCGGGGCTCGGGGGAGTCCGACTCGGTGCGGACAGCGCTCGTGGTGAGGCGGTAGGCCTTGCCGGCGGGAGAGTCGGGGCCGAGGTGGTCGGCGGCGAGCTGGTCGGGTGAGATGGTGGACATGCGGCCTCCTGGAGCGGTCGCGCAAGGCGACGGTGGGTGCGCGCACGGTTGGGAGGGAAGCGCCGCGAGGCGCGTGATCGCAATCCCTCCGCCGGTGCGAGCCGGATCAGGTTCGACGGGTACGTCTCAGCACGCCCCCCACCCCCCCCACATTTGGCAATGGGGAGGGTTGAGATTCATTGGGGGGGGCGTGCGCCCCGTGCGATCCGGGGAGTGTAGCAGGGTGGCAGGGTTGGCTGGGGCGGGCGGGCGGGCGGGGGGAGGGGGGGGGTGAGCTTGTGGCTTCGAAAGACGGTCCCGTCGCAAGGCGACGGGAACCCCCTCATGCGTCCGCTTCGCGGACACCTTCTCCCCCACCCCCCCCCCATAGGCGAGAAGGAGGGAGACAGTCCCGTCGCTGGCGCTCCGGGCTCGTTGGGGGGTTTGTGATTGTGTGGGCGGGGGGCCGCGTGCTGACGCCCGCGGCTCGGATCAGCCAGTTGGTAGCGTGAGCAGCATGGGTATGGCGTGACCGGGATTGGTTCATGTCCCTCCCCGCGTGCTTACGCCCGCGGCTGGTATAGGGATTCGGAGAATCAGTCCCGTCGCTTGCGCTCCGGGCTCGTTGGGGGGTTTGTGATTGCGTGGGCGGGGGGCCGCGTGCTGACGCCCGCGGCTCGGAAAACCAGCCGGTTGCGTGAGCAACCGGGGAGGGGCGTGACCGGGATTGGGTCATGGCCTCCCCGCGTGCTCACGCACGCGGCTGGTATAGGGATTCGGAGAATCAGTCCCGTCGCTGGCGCTCCGGGCTCGTTGGGGAGGGGGCTATTCGACGGGGTCTTCCATGAAGCACCATTCGACGACGGCTGAGGGTGGGAGCGGGTCGATGCCGAGGTGGTGGAGCATGTTGAGACACTGGGCTCTGTGGTGCATGGCGTGGGTGTAGACGTGGGTAGCGACCTGGCCTCGGGTGAAGGCGTAGGTGCGGGCGTTGCGTTCGCCGCGTGCGATGTCGTTGGCGGGGTGGGCGCGGACGCTGGCGGCGAAGTCGGTGCTGATGTCGTGGTGGAGATCTCGGAGTTGGGCGATGGAGTGCGGGCCCTGGGCCTCGAGGCGTTCGCGTTGGGGGCGTCCGGCGAGGAGGTCGCCCCAGCCGCGCTGGGCGCCGAGGGTGTGGGTGATGGTCTTGCGGAGGGTGCCGACGCCCATGTCGAAGGGGTGGTCGAGCTGGTCGTCGGAGAGGTTGTTGCAGGCGTCCAGGAGTTGGGTGGTGGCCCAGTCGTTGTGTCGGATCATGATCTCGGTCGGGTCGTGCTGGGGCATTGGGGGCTCCTTGTGGGGAGCGTACCCGACTGTGTTGCCGGACTGGGGTTGCCGGACTGGGCGGTCGTGTGCTGGGGGGGAGTGCGTGGGACGTCCCGGGTCCCCTCACTGACGTGAGGGGCTCGTCTTTGGTGGGGGTTTTGCGGGGATTGCGTGTGGATGCCCGCGGCTTGGAGAAGGCTGCGCCGTCTCCAGGGCACCGAACCACCTTCCCCCGGGTGGGGGAAGAAGGGGGTTATGCGAGGAACCCGCCATCGACGACGATGCTGGTTCCGGTGATGTAGGAGGTCGCGTCTGAGGCGAGCGAGACAACGACATCCGCGATCTCCTCCGGAGTGCCTACGCGTCCGAGGGGCACGTCCTTGGTGAACATGCTGTGGTCGCCGCCCGTGGCACGCTCGAGCATGTCTGTCGCGATGGGGCCGGGGGCGACGGTGTTGACTCGGATCTTGTGCTCGGCCACTTCCTTGGCTACCGACCGCGTGAGCCCCTCGACGGCGAACTTGCTGGCGACGTAGGCGGAGAAAGCGGCGAACCCGCGATGGCCTGCGCCGGAGGTGGTGTTGATGATGGACCCCCCGCCGGAGGCGGTGATGGCGGGGATCTCGGCGCGGAGGGCGTGCCAGACGCCGTGGACGTTGACGCGTTGGACGCGCTCAAAGTGTTCGTGCGTGTCTTCGAGCAGAGTAAAGAAGCCGTCGCCCTCGGTGCCCGCGTTGTTGAAGGCGACGTGGAGTCCGCCGTAGGTCTTTACCGCGAGATCGACCAGTGCCTGAACCTGCTTGGGATCAGTGACATCGGTGACGAGCGCTTCGGCGCGCCCGCCGGCGTCGCGGATCTCCTGGACGAGGGTGTCGAGCTGGTCCTTGCGGCGTGCGCCGACGACGACGGCGGCGCCCGCGCGGGCGAGGGTGAGGGCGGTGGCCCGGCCGATGCCCGAGCTGGCACCGGTGACGAGTGCGACTTTGCCTGCGAGTGATTGGGTGGACATTGGTGTGCTCCTTGTGGCGGCGGCGTGCCGCTGGGGGAGGGTACCCGTGAAACTAACCGATCATTCCGAAATAGAGTGAATTTCTGAACGAATGGTTTGTTAAGGCGAATTGGGGGCGTGATCGGGGGGCGCGGATTCGGTTGGCGGGGGGCCGCGTGCTGACGCCCGCGGCTCGGATCAGCCAGCCGGTTGCGTGCGTTTGATGGGAGAGATGTGACGGGATTGGTTCATGGCCTCCCCGCGTGCTCACGCACGCGGCTGGTATGTGGAGACGGAGAACCTCTCCCGTCGCGTTGCGACGGGAACCCCCTCATCCGGCCCTTCGGGCCACCTTCTCCCCCAGTGGGGGAGAAGGGGAGACGGTCCCGTCGCTTGCGCTCCGGGCTCGTTGGGGGGGCACTGATGTAGGAATGGGAAGCCTCTCCCGTCGCGTTGCGACGGGAACCCCCTCATCCGTCCGCTTTGCGGACACCTTCTCCCCCACCCCCCCCGTAGGGAAGAAGGGGGAAGACGGTCCCGTCGCTGGCGCTCCGGGCTCGTTGGGGGATTGTGATTGTGTTGGCGGGGGGCCGCGTGCTTACGCCCGCGGCTCGGAATGAGGGTGCGGTCGCGGGCGTTTGATGGGAGAGATGTGACGGGATTGGTTCATGGCCTCCCCGCGTGCTCACGCACGCGGCTGGTATGTGGAGACGGAGAACCTCTCCCGTCGCGTTGCGACGGGAACCCCCTCATCCGTCTCGACTTCGTCGAGACACCTTCTCCCCCACCCCCCCCGTTGGGGAGAAGGAGGGAGACGGTCCCGTCGTTGGCGCTCCGGGCTCGTTGGGGGTTGTGAGTGGGGTTGGCGGGGGGCCGCGTGCTGACGCCCGCGGCTCGGAATGCGGGTGCGGTCGCGGGCGAGTTTGGGGTGTGAAGGCTGATCGGGGATCACCGAGAAGGCTGTGCCGTCTCGATGGCACCCGGAGGTCAGGAGGCGCGGAGGGGGGCGATGGTGGCCCGGATGGCGGAGCGGATGGCGGTGGGCGGGAGCGGTGCGCCGCCGAAAGTGGCCAGGCCGCCCTGGAGCACAAAGAGCGCCCACGCGGCGTCCGGGATGCGGACGCCTGGAGCCAGCTCCCCGGCCTTGCGAGCCCGCTTTAGAACACTCTGGAATCCCTGGTGGAGCGATTCCCGAACCCGTTCAACCCGTTGGCAGGCTCCCTCGTCGTGGGCGGCGGACTCGACCATGGCCCGCTGCAGCAGACAGCCGCACGGGGAACCGGTCTCCGTGTCGGGGCAGGACTCCGGTGGCGCGATCCGCAGGAAGTAGCGTTCGAGCTCGTCTAGGGAGGAAAGCCGGTCGAGGGTGTCGAGCTGGTCGCGAACGACGGTCTCCGCGTACCGATCGAGCGCCCGGAGGTAGAGGGCGTGCTTGTCGCCGAAGGTGTCGTACATGCTGAAGCGGTTGATGCCCATGGCCTGTGTGAGGTCCTGGACGCTGGCGCCTTCGAAGCCCTTGTCCCAGAAGACAGCCATGGCGGCATCGAGGGCGTTGTCGGGGTTGAAGGCCTTGGGGCGGGGCATGAAAGCACCTCTCAGCGCAAGCGTTTAGCTGACAGGAGGATAGCTTTGCGGACCGGATTTGTTCCGGGGTGATCTGAACTCGACGAACTGCGATCACGCGGATCCTGATCTCCCTGCCAAGACATGGCTGAGCTGGACCGGACGCGGCCGCAGGAATCTTCTGGCCTTGGCGCTCGGGGTTCAATCTTTGAGGCCGAGCGTCGGGAAAGACCCCGCCAGCCACTCGACTGGCAGGGTCTGGGTTCCGCAGACGGCGGGCGGACAGCGCCCGTCGCTGTATCATGCGATTCGTATGATATATCAGGCGGTTCGCTGCTCTTCGTGAATTCCTTCGCGGATTTCCTCGACGAGTTTGCCGGTGAAGGCGGGGAGGTCGTCGGGGGTGCGGCTGGTCACAAGTCCCTTGTCGCACACGACTTCGCGGTCTTCCCAGCGAGCGCCGGCGTTTTTGAGGTCCTCCTTGATGGAGGGGTAGCTGGTGACCTCGCGTCCGGAGAGGACGGCGCAGTCGATGAGGATCTGCGGGCCGTGGCAGATGGCGCCGACGGGCTTGCCCTGCTTGAAGAACTCGCGGACGAATGCGGTGGCGTCCTGACGCATGCGGAGTTGGTCGGGGTTCATGACGCCTCCGGGGAGGAGGAGTGCGTGGAACTCGTCCACGCGGCCGTGTGCGTCCTTGATGGTCATGTCAACGGTGAACTCGCGTCCCCAGTTGCCGTCCTTCCAGCCCTTGATGTCGCCCTCTTCGGGTGCGATGACATGGCAGGTGGCGCCGAGTTTGGTGAGTTCCTCGAGCGGGTGCTCGAGCTCGGACTGCTCGAAGCCGTGCGTGGCGAGGATGGCGATCTTCTTTTCTTTGAGGACCTGGTTTGTCATTGGGAGCCTCCTTGAGGTTGTTGTGGAGTGCCCGTCGCAGCGTGCGGCGGGGGGAGGGAGTATAGTCGTTTCAACAATTATTGTCAAGTGTTGAGTTCGATTGGGCTCGTGGTGGCGGGGCGCGGTGGCGTGCGGGCGGTAGGATCGGCGCGATGAGTGATCGACCGCTGCACGACGAGGATCATCTGTACCGGGATGCGCGGGTGTACGACATCCTGCACCGGCCGGGGAGCGCGGCGGAATTCGGGACGCTGGCCACGATCGCGTCGCGGTACGGGGCGCACGATGACCGGCGGTGGCTGGAGCCGGCGTGCGGGACGGGGCGGTTGCTGCGGGTGGCGGCGGGGCGCGGGCGGCGGGTGGTGGGGTTCGACCTGGAGCCGGCGATGATCGCGTACGCGCAGGACCGGGTGCGGGCGCAGGGGCTGGCGTCGCGGGCGCGGTTGTACGTGGCGGACATGGGCGCGTTTGCTGATGGGGCCGGGAGGGCGTGCGACTTTGCGTTCTGCACGATCAACACGATCCGGCACCTGGAGAGCGACGGGGCGATGCTGGCGCACTTCGAGCAGATGCGGCGGGCGCTGCGGCCGGGGTCGTTGTACGTGGTGGGGCTGTCAACGTGCCTGTACGGGTGCGAGCAGGAGACCGAGGACGTGTGGGAGGCGTCGCGCTCGGGGACGCGGGTGGTGCAGACGGTGCAGTACCTCCCCCCCACCGCTGCGGAGCGGGTGGAACGGGTGATCAGCCACGTGGAGGTGGAGCGGGGGGACGGGGTTGAGTCGCGGACGTCGGGGTATTCGTTGCGGTCGTACTCGTTGGGCGAGTGGACGGGGCTGGTGGAGCGTGCGGGGTGGGAGGTGGTGGCGGTGGTGGATGACGGGGGGTATCAGGTGGAGCCGCCTCGGATGGGGTATGGGCATTGGGTTTTGCGGTAGGTGGGGTGGTGTTGGGCGGTTTGATTTGGGTGGGGAGGACGGTCCCGTCGCGGTGCGACGGGAACTCCCTCACTTGCGTTCGGGGCTAGTTGGATGCGGTGCGAAGCTCCCGGCTTTGCCGGGAACCCCCTCATCCGTCCGCTTCGCGGACACCTTCTCCCCCAGTGGGGGAGAAGGAGGAGGAGACGGTCCCGTCGCTTGCGCTCCGGGCTCGTTGGGGGCGTGTGATTGTTTGGCGGGGAGGCGCGTGCTGGCGCCCGCGGCTCGGATCAGCCAGCCGGTTGCGTGCGTTTGATGGGAGAGATGTGACGGGATTGGTTCATGGCCTCCCCGCGTGCTCACGCACGCGGCTGGTATAGGGATCGCTTGCGTTGTCCGTTCCTGCACCCCCTCATCCGTCCGCTGCGCGGACACCTTCTCCCCCACCCCCCCGTTGGGGAGAAGGAGGGAGACGGTCCCGTCGCTGGCGCTCCGGGCTCATTGGGGGGCGTGAAGGCTGGCCCGTCGCTTGCGCTCCGGGCTCTTTTGTTGAGCGGGAGGGAGGGGGGGTTAGTCGAAGGTGATGGCTTTGATGAGGCGGAAGCCTTCGCTGGCGCCGGGTTCGGTGATGCTGACGGCGCCGGTGGAACCGTGGGGGAGGGTGCCGCGTGCGCCCGGGAGGGCGAAGGTGCGGAGGATGGTTTCGCCGGGCTGGAGGGCGTTGATGGTGGCCTTGGCTCGGGGGAAGCCTGGGACGGCGGAGACGATTTCGAGGTTGAGGGGGCGGGTGCCGCGGTTGGTGACCTCGGCGACGACGAAGGCGTCGTCGGGGGATTCCTGGCTGGCGTAGCGTGGGTAGACGGTGAGGTCGATCTCTTCGACGCCGATCTCGATGGTGCGTCGGACGCGGATGAGGCCGTGGCCGGGGAGGTGCTCGAGGTCGAGGTCGAGGACGAGTGGGATCTCGCCGGCGGGAGTGCCGGGGCTGAACTCGATCTGGAGGGGGACGCGTGTGGTGGCGCGGGGGGGGACGGAGAATTCGAAGACGCGTGGGGTGATGTTCCAGCGTCGGTCCACGTTCTGGATGCCGTGGGTGTAGCCGCCGGGCTCGAGGATGTAGGCGCGTGCGCGGATGGGCTGGTCGGTGGGGTTGTCGAAGACGAGGTCGTGCGGGTGGACGCGTGGTGTGGCGTGGACGAGGCCGGGGTCGATGCGGACGGAGGCGAGGAGGCGGAGGAGGCCGGTGTCGATGCCCTCGATGAAGACGGGGTGCCCGGTGACGGTGACGTGGTGCTCGGGTCGCTGCTTGGGGCCGGGGGAGGAGGTTGTGACCGGGGTGCGGTTGCCGAAGAGGTCAACGGCGGTGACGTGGTGGTCGCCGAGGAAGGCGGTGAGGTCGATGGTTTCGGTGTGTGCGTCCTCGCGCCAGAGGACGATGGCGCCGTTGGCCTCGGGGCCGAGGTCGTCGAGGACGAAGCAGCGGAGGCCCGGGGCGAGGTCGAGTTCTTCGGCGACGGCGCGCGCGCGGAGGCGGTCGGTCATGGCGGCCCAGGCGGCGAGGGCGGGCGTGGCGTGGGCGCGGGGGCGTCGCCCGCCGGACTCGCGGACGGGGTCTGCGAGTGTGACGACGACGGGTTTTCCGATGCGTCCCGCCTTTCTGTCCGCGGCGGTGGTGGCGCCGGCGTGTCGGAAGGCGCTGAGCGTCTCGATGGCTCTTTTGACGGTGTCCGCGGCCGCGGGCCCGGGGGCGTAGGTGGCGTCGTTGAGGGGGTGGAGGACGAGTTCGAGCTCGGGTCCTCTCCAGGAGCGGGTGGGGTCGGGTGTGGTGTTGGCGGTGTGCCAGTCACGCACGAGCGTGCCCCAGGCGCCGGCGAGCTCGGCGAGTGCGCGGTGGTCGTGCGTGGCGTCGAGGCGGAGTCGGAGGCGTGTGGCGCCGCGGCTGAGGGCGGCCGGGAGGCCGAGGTCGTCGCGCCAGGGGAGCGTGACGACGGGTGCGGGGACGAGGCGTGCGATGGCGTCTCGGAAGCGTTTGAGTTCCGGGGCTGCGGGGCGGCCTGGCGCGGCGCGGTCGGGGGTGCCGACGCCCCAGCGTCGGATGCGTTGACCGAAGCGGTCGAGGGTGGGGTCGGTCCATCCGATCCAGAGTTCCTCGGGCTCGTCGAAGACCTGGACGGCCTCGAGGGGGCCGCCGCCGAGGGATTTGGAGAGTTCGGCGGGTGCGTCGTCGAAGCGGAGGCCGATGTCGATGCCGCGGTTGAGGAGGCGTTCGATGGCGTCTCCGGCGTTGTGGTTGGCGAAGAGGTCGGCGGTGTTGGTGTCGGGTCCTCCCCAGACGGGGACGCTGATCCATCCGACGCCGCTGGCGGTGGTGACGTGCTCGAGGGCGTGGAGCGTGGGCGTGTTGAGGCCGACGAACTCGAGTCCGAAGCGTTCGGTGTTGGCGGTGCTGACGGTGATGGTGTCGGTGCCTGCGTCCGCGAAGCGTTGTTCGACGCCGGCGTGTGAGTCGAGCCATGCGAAGTCGGCGCGTCCGCCGCCGACGACGATGCCGTCGTGTGCGCGGACCCTGACGCTGGCGCGGTACCAGCCGTGTGCCTGGAGGTCGGGCGTCCAGTGTCGGCTGTATCGGCCGGAGGTCATGGGTGCGGTGGTGGTGTCGGCGGTGCGTCCCCACGCGTCGGTGACGGTGAGCTCGACGTCGAGGTCGTCACCGGCGAGGTCTCGGACGAGGACCTCGAGCGTGGGCGGCTGCTCGGAGCGTGCGAGGATGGCGTGCTGCTGTGAGTTGGCGAGTGGGCGGATCTCGACGCGTGGGAGCTGTCGGACCTCGACCTCGTCGAACCAGGCCGCGGCGTCGTAGTCCTCCTGCCAGACTCGGAAGGGGCCGTCGGGCTCTGTGGCGGGGGCGAGTGCCTTTGGCTGGAGGACGGAGAGTTCGATTCGGAGGAAGGCGGCGCGTGGGTCGTCGCCGAGGACTTCGACGCCGAGGGGCTGCCAGGTGGCGTTGGTGCGTGTGGGCTGCGATCGTGCGCGGCTGTCGGGGATCTCGTTGCCGGCCTCGTCGGTGAGCCATGCCTCGAGGAAGGCGCCGGCGTGCTCGAGGCCGTCGGTGCGGACGGAGGCGGTGACGAGGTAGTCGGCGTTGCCGAAGACGGGGAGGACGCCCGCGCGGAGCATGACGCTGGCGGATCCGCCCTGGACGGGGAGCCTGAGGCTGCCGCCGCCCTTGTGGAAGGTGTCGTGGTCGAGGGTGGCGGCGTTCCAGACGGGGAAGCCGGGTCGTTCTCGTTCGACGGAGGATTGGCCGCGGTACCAGTCTTCGATGGGGATGGGTGTGGGGAGGCGTCGGTCGAAGGGGAAGGCGCGGACGACGCGTCCGGCGGTGCTGGGGCGTGTGACGGGGCCGCTGTGGGGGTCGGGTTCGGTGCCGGCGGTGGGAATGTCTGCCGGCTGAGCGGGGTTGAGGGGCTGGAGAGCGGGCGCGGCGACGGCGCAGCACGGCAGGAGGACCCCGATTGCGGCAGCCCGGACACTCACCCCGTTATCATCGGGCTTCCCCCCCCCCGGGCTTCACCCCGTCGCGTGCGTGTTTCGCGCGGAGGAAGGCCCCGAGACGAGTGAATCGCCATGAGCACCCCGCGGCCCGAGCCTGACGATGCGACCCCCAGCGGCTCTGAGCCGCCCGTGATCCCTGTGGGGGAGCACGCACAGCCGTTTGTGGCGCTGGACTACCGGCGGCCGAGCGAGGCGTGCGAGGTGGCGGCTCGCGGGTTCTACGAGGAGATGAACCGTCGGCGGACGGTGCGTGCGTTCTCGTCGGAGCCGGTGTCTCGGGAGACGATCGAGTGGTGCGTGCGTGCTGCGGGGACGGCGCCGTCGGGGGCGCACAAGCAGCCGTGGCGGTTCGTGTGTGTGAGCGATGCTGAGACGAAGCGTCGGATCCGGGAGGCGGCGGAGGTGGAGGAGCGGGAGTTCTACGAGCGCCGGGCGTCGGAGCGGTGGCTGGAGGACCTGCGGCCGTTCGCGACGGACGAGCACAAGGAGTTCCTTGAGATCGCGCCGTGGCTGGTGGTGGTGATGGCGCTGAAGAAGACGGACGAGGGAGGGCAGACGTACTACCTGAACGAGTCGGTCGGGATCGCGACGGGGCTGTTCCTGGCGGCGTGCCACCGGGCGGGGCTGGCGACGCTGACGCACACGCCGAGCCCGATGAACTTCCTGCGGACGACGCTGGAGCGACCCGAGCACGAGCGTGCGTACCTGCTGATCCCGGTGGGGTACCCGGCGGAGGGGTGCCTGGTGCCGAAGTTGGAGCGGAAAGGGTTGGGGGAGATTGCGGTGTTTGTGGAGTGAGGGGGGGTGCTGGTGCTTCGAGCTCGTTTGGGGTGGCATTGATGTAGGAATGGGAAGCCTCTCCCGTCGCATTGCGACGGGAACCCCCTCATCCGTCTCGGCTACGCCGAGCCACCTTCTCCCCCAGTGGGGGAGAAGGAGGAGAAGACGGTCCCGTCGCTTGCGCTCCGGGCTCGTTGGGGGGATGTGAGTGGGGTTGGCGGGGGGGCCGCGTGCTGACGCCCGCGGCTCGGATCAGGAAGCTGGTTGCGTGCGTTACATGGAGGTGCGTGACCGGGATTGGTTCATGGCCTCCCCGCGTGCTTACGCACGCGGCTGGTATTGAGATTGCTTGCGCTGTTCGTTCCTGCACACCCTCATCCGGCCCTTCGGGCCACCTTCTCCCCCACCCCCCCGTAGGGGGAGAAGGGGGGACGGTCCCGTCGCTGGCGCTCCGGGCTCGTTGGGGAGGTGAGGGAGAGGGGGAAAGCCCCCGCTCGCGGTTGGGCGGGCGGGGGGTTGGGTTGGGGGGGGGGGGTCAGGGG
>Ga0209578_10001018_pt1 | contig 27820 bp, 26 predicted proteins | sample tdAd472_FD_187127 | JGI IMG/M metagenome (GOLD analysis project Ga0209578, IMG submission 187127) | Marine sediment microbial communities from the Atlantic coast under amendment with organic carbon and nitrate - tdAd47.2 (SPAdes)... | ecosystem: Environmental > Aquatic > Marine > Coastal >...
ATCCGCGAGAGGTGACGGCGCCGATCCTAGCTAAAAGGGTCAACAAAATGGGAAGCTGAAAGCTGATGCCGAAGGCGAAAATCAACCGCATGACCAGCGAAAGATATTCGTTCACTTTGGCTTCAAGCTGGATTTTAAGCATCCCATCGCCGCCGGCGCTTTCAAAGCCAAGGAAGAACTGCCAAGCGAGCGGCATGATAAAGTAGTAAACCAACGCTCCGCCCATCAAGAAGAGGATCGGCGTTAGGACGAGAAACGGCATAAACGCCGATTTTTCATGCTTGTAGAGCCCGGGCGCAATAAACATCCAGATTTGGCTGGCAATGACCGGAAAAGCCAGGAACATCGCAGCGAAGAAGGACACCTTGATATAGGTGAAAAACGCTTCGTGCAGAGCGGTATAAATCAACCGCCTGTCTTCCCCCAGCAGCTCGGTGAGCGGGCGAACCAGGAACGCGTAGATGTCCTGTGCGAAATAATAGCAACCGCAGAATGCGATGAACAACGCGCCGACGGACCACATAAGGCGGGTACGGAGCTCAATGATGTGCTCCATCAACGCCATTTTTTTGCTGTTGAGCCCCTCGTTCACTGGTCTAGGCCTTATCCTTGCCGCCATCGTCTTCCGGCGAAGAAATGGTGGGCATCCGTTCAGCGTCGGCTAGCGGCTTGGCAGGCGGCTCTTTTGCTTTGACTGCCTTTTTGGCGCCTGATGCTTCTTTCTTCACTTGTTTTTCTTCGGCTTTTTCTTCACCAGCCGTCTCGCTCATGTTCTCGTCCATGGTCACGTCAAACGCGTCAGTCAATTCGGCGTCCGGATCAATGGATTTTTCAATCTGATCTTTGATATCGAAGTCTTTTACCGAGGAGTTGATCTGATCACGGACCTCGTCCAGTTCCGCCTCCTTGATCACGTCTTCCACGCCTTTTTGGAATTCGCGCGTCAAGGAACGGGCCTTGCCGACCCAGTACCCAATGGTTTTGAGAACCTTGGGAAGGTCTTTCGGACCAATAACGATGAGCGCTATCAAGGCAATGATAGCGATCTCAGACCAACCGATATCAAACATCGAAGTTTCCGAGAATCAGCACGAGGGTAAATTCGAAAGCCGCAAAGAAGCGACGATCAGCCCTTGGCGTCTTCTTTTTTCTTTTCAGTTTCAGAGGCTTCGGCTTCAAGAACTTTGCCCGACTCGCTTTCTTCTTCCGATTTTTCCTCGGTTGAACCAGCCAGACCTTCTTCCTTCATCCCTGATTTGAAATTCTTGATCCCCTTGGCCACATCCCCCATCACACGCGGCAGTTTACCAGCGCCGAAGATGATCAGAACGATCACCAGGATGAGCACAACCTGCCATACGCCAATCCCCATAAACTCAACTCCAAACTAAAAAAACAGAAAAGCGGAAAGCGGATAATGGCAGAAAGCCGTCGCAGCCGCAACGGAGGTTCTACCCCATATTCTTGGCGATTACAAAGCTTTGTGCAGCCTTCTTTCACACCTTGAGAACAATTGCGATTCAATCACTTTAAAGTTTCTCGAAATACCCACAAAAAACAGGAACAAACTTTACACGTTATTAGTGTTTATTGTATATATTAAATCCTTGACGTGCATTGTAATCAGGCCTACCCTCGCCTCTCCCCAACATTTGAGAGGAGAGGTTTCGTGAACTATCCGCTTCCAAATCGCGTTCCGTCGCCGTGCCGTCTCCACAATCAATTCCGGGATACTTTCGTCTTGGAATTCTATTGCAACACTCCCGTCGGCACAGACCGCGCCGGAGAGGCCAAAGTTTGCCGGTATCTCGAAGAATTGGCCGGCCTGCTCAATCTAAAAATAAACCAGGAGCCCCGGGCTCACCTGTCGCCGCTTTACGGCCTGTCGGGCTGGGTACCTCTCGGCAGAAGTTCCGCCGTTCACCTCTATGCCTGGGACGACCGGCACCCAAGTTTCGTAAGCATCGACATTTCCACCCGTGCCCCCTTACCGCGTTCGGCCATCATCCGGCATGCCCGTGAATTTTTCGACGGCCAACCGGAAAACACGGTTTCCAAGTCGTTGCATGACGGCTCGATCTATTGGCGGGAACTGGCGCCAAACATTTGCCGCCAACGGCTTGCCATCCGTGGTTTGCTATCAAGGCCCCCCCGAAAACCCGAAGTCGAAGCGCTTCTTCCGACGCTTTCGCAGATTCTCGATATGCGCGCGCTTGCCAATCCTTTCGTCAAAGGCCAAGCGGCCTGGATGCACTGGGAAACTTCGGGGGTCGTGATGGATTGGGAAGATGGCCTCGATCTCGATATTTATACTTGCAAGGCGTTCGTCCCGGAAAAAGCCGTGACCTTCATTTCCACCCGCTTAGCAGTCACAGAACTGTCGAACCTCAACTTCTAGAGCGCGATCGACTTAATCTGAATCGCCCTCTAACCTATTGAAAACGAGCAGATTCACGCATTCATATTTCACCACGTAGTGGTTCAATATAAATACGATCTGCTCTAGGGGCATATCATGGATGACTGGCTTCATCAGGAGGAGCGCTACTACCTTACTCAAAACGGAACGGGATACCGCGTTGCCTATCTGAAAGACCAAAACGCGGCGTTAAAACATCCAGGCTTCATCAAGGATTTGGTCACCTGCTACCGGGATATTTTCGGACACGGCGCACCGGTCGACCCGGCAAGCTGGAGTGAGTATCTCTTCTGTCCCGAATGTCATCGACGCTATAGCATCGGTGACGTTTTTGATCTCACCGACTATGCCCCCCTGGCCGAATTGGACGAACCCCGACTTGGCATAAGATACTGCAGTAGCACATCCTGCGAAGGACGGCTTGAGCCGTGCTATTCGTCTGAAAAACTGACGGCACGCCTAACAAACGCAATGACCGCTTATCCGTTTTTCTGCTCGGTCATCTTGGGTCAGGAAATACGTGTTTCAGGGCTCCACTACGGCTGGGTCGCCCCGTTAAAGGATCTCTGGCCCGATTTTGCCTATTTGTACGATGGCACCAAGGCAAGCGAGGCGATGTTTCTTCATTCGGCCCAATCGAGAAGCAGTGGGAGCTTTAGCCCCGACACGAAAGTGCTCTACATGACGGAGTTGGGTGTCAGTCTTCCGGCGAGAGACAAAAAACTTTTACAGGGTTTGGTTCGCGCCTTCTTCCGGTCTATGCCGGAGGACATCCTCGCCCTCCCCTCCGTCGCCGTGTCGGAGCCCGACAAACGCGGTTACGCCTTGCTGGATGCGGCGGGTCATAGCCCACTCTTTTCGATTAGCGGCCGCCCGACAACCGTCATGGGAGGAAAAGCCCGGGAAACGGCGGCCCTGTGGAATTTACCGGCGGCCACCTTCAAAGCCGCCTGCGCCCCAGCCATTGCGCGAAGCAGACAGTATGGGCAAGCGATACCGGCTTAGGGTGTCCGTGATGGTCAAGCGGGTGCTTCGGCCATACTTTACAAAATCGATATAGAACCGAATACGCCTACCAGTTTTCGCCAAGCATCTCGAAATGAGCTTGCGGATGAACGCAGGCGGGACAGGTTTCAGGCGCTTCCTCTCCTTCATGGAGATACCCGCAATTACGGCATCGCCAAACGACTTTTTCCGGCTTTTTAAAAACCCGTCCGGCTTCAATGTTGTCGGCGAGGTCGGCGAAACGCTTGCCATGCTGTTTCTCGGCAACGCTGATCGCTTCGAAGGCTTTGGCGACGTCCTCAAAACCTTCTTCCCGCGCCGTCTTGGCGAAGGCCGGGTACATTTCGGTCCATTCATGCTCTTCGCCGGAAGCCGCCATGCGCAAGTTTTCAAGCGTCGTGCCGTTGCCGCCAGCTTCAAAAACTTCGGTTATTTCGACATCGCCGCCTTCAAGGAACTTATAGAACCGGCTGGCATGCGCTTTTTCCTGATCGGCCGTCTCTTCAAACACGTGGGAAATTTGCACATAGCCCTCTTTGCGCGCCTTGCCCGCCCAATAGGTATAGCGGTTGCGGGCCTGAGATTCGCCCGCGAAGGCTTTAAGCAAATTCTTTTCGGTTTGCGTTCCTTTAATCGACATTTCTCCAGCTTTCCTCAGTCTTTTTCTTCGATTTCATCGTCGGGATTGAGCGGCTCCGCCAAGCGGTCGGCAATCTCTTGCGCTTCGGCCTCCGCGACCTCATTTTCAGCGTTGGCATCCAATAGGTCGCCCATCGCCATTTCACCCCGCGCCGTGTAGGCCGCGAGCGCAGGCCGCGTATCGATCAACCCTGCCGCTTTAAGTTCCTCCATCCCAGGCAGGTCTTTAACCGATTCGAGACCGAAGTGGTCGAGAAAATCGTCGGTCGTGCCCCAGGTCATCGGACGGCCCGGTGTCCGGCGTCGGCCTTTTGGCCGTATCCATCCCGCTTCGAACAGAACGTCGAGCGTTCCCTTACTCAACGAAACGCCGCGAACTTCTTCGATTTCCGCTCGGGTAACCGGCTGGTGATAAGCAACGATGGCCAACGTCTCAATGGCTGCACGCGACAGCTTCCTTTTGTCTTCGCTTTCCACATTGAGTTGGCGCGCGATGTCTGGGTCGGTTCTGAAAGCCCAGCCCTTGCCCGCCTGCACAAGACGAATGCCTCCTTCGGCATAATTCTCTTTGAGCTGCGCCAACAAACTTTTGAGGTCGGCACCATCCGGTAGCCGTGCTTCCAAAGATTTTTCCGGCAAAACATCGGTGGCGGAAAACAAAATCGCTTCCAGCAGCTTCAAATGATCGGGATTGATCTCACTCATCTGTGGTTTGTTCCGTTGCTGTCGTTGCTTTGCGGTCCTCGCGGCCATTTGGCGTACCGCGTACGTAAATGGGGCCATAGATATCTGTTTGGCGGATCATCACCATCCCTTCGCGCGCCATTTCAAGCGCCGCGGTAAAGGTGGCGGCGACAGCTGATCGGGTGGGCAAACCGGATTTCATGCCGGGGGGAAGGTAGTGTTGCAACTCTTCCCAATCCGGCGTTTCCATCGCCAACATGCTGCGCAACCGCTGCAGCGCATCGTCGACCGAATAAAGATCCAATGGCTCGATATCCATGACCCGCCCTTCGGCGCGGCGCTTGATATCGCCATAGGCTTTAAGCAGATCGTGAAGAGTGACTTCGAAAACGGTTTTGGACGTGCTGACGAAGTGTTCCGGCATGCCCCGGCAATGGAAATCCTGCCCCCGTTGCGGCAAGGCCATGAGTTTTGCGCCGGCTTCCTGCATCGCCTCCAGGCGTTGCAGTTGAAATTGCAAGGCCGCCGCCATTTCCTCGCCCGATGGCTCCTCTTCCCCTTCCGGTGTCGGCAGCAAAAGACGGGACTTTAAGTAGGCGAGCCAGGCGGCCATCACCAGATAGTCGGCAGCCAACTCCAAGTTTTGCCGTCGCGCTTGGGCAACCCAGGAAAGAAACTGGTCGGCCAGCTGAAGGATGGAAATTTGAACGAGGTCGACCTTCTGGTCGCGGGCCAACGCCAAAAGCACATCAAGCGGCCCTTCGTAGCCATCGACATCCAGCGTCAGATCGCCTTCGGGCCTGACTTTCCCCTCATCGGGTTTATCTTCCTCGAAAAGGTCGTTCATGACCCCCCTTGCCTACTGACTAAACGCCCCCAACGCCGGCCATTTGAACGATGAAACGCAACAGGAACAAGGCCGGTTCGCCGACGAGCCACCAAAAGATGTTTAGCTTTACGCCAATGGCGTCGCCGATCCAGGGAAGAATAAACAAAAGACCGAGGATAATGAAGATGCCGAATCGCTCTAATTTCGCTAAAGGCTCAGCGAGAAACCTGGGCAAAAGGCCGACGGCAACTCTGCCGCCGTCCAGCGGCGGCAAGGGCATCATGTTGAAAACGCCCAAAATCAGGTTGATCCAGGCCGCATTGAACAGGTTTGTTTCATACCAAACCCGCATGCTGACAGGCAAAAAAGGTTCCAAGTGGACCAAAAGCGTCGCTGCAATCGCCATCAACAGGTTAGCTCCCGGACCGGCCAAGGCAACCAAGATCATATCGCGGCGCGGACTACGGAGATTCCAGAAATTAACCGGCACCGGCTTGGCGAAGCCGAACATGAACTTGCCACCGGACCCCAACAGCAGCAGCCCCGGCAAGATAACCGTTCCAAACGGGTCAATGTGCTTTAAGGGGTTAAACGAAACCCGCCCCAGAGATTTGGCGGTGTGATCGCCCAACTTCCAGGCGACCCAGCCATGAGCCGCCTCATGAAGGGTAACGGCAAAAAGGATCGGTAACGCCCATACGGAAACAGTGTAGGCCAGTTCGTATAAATCTGTCATTGAAGCAACTCGGCCAAACGTTTCTCTGCGGCTTCCTTATCTATGGGCACATAAGTTTCTTTTCTCAAGTCTTCCGCCCGTTTAAATCGGCTTTCCGCCTCTTCCGTCAGACTAGTGCATCCCTCCATCACCGCCTCCATTTCATTAGGTTTTCCGTTGCAGTGAAGGACCACATCGCACCCGGCAGCGAGCGCTCTTTTCGCCCGGTTCCGGTAATCGCCGCCCAACGCTTTCATGGAAAGATCGTCAGTGATCAGCAGGCCGTCAAATCCGATCTTTGTCCGGATAACGTCGTGGACAACCGATTGGGACAGCGTTGCCGGGTTCTCTGGGTCAAAAGCTGAGTAGATGACATGGGCGGTCATCGCCCAAGGCATCGTGTTCAAGGCCTCAAAAGGCGCAAAATCGTGGTTTTCCAGCTCTTTCCTTTCTGCCTCGACCACCGGCAATGCCTCGTGACTGTCAACCAAAGCCCGCCCGTGCCCCGGGATGTGCTTAATCACCGGCGCGACAGCCCCATCTAGCATGCCTCGACAGACCATTTCAGCCAACCGGACAACTTGCTCGGGAGTCGTGCCGAACGCACGATCACCAATAATCGGATCGGCGTTAGGCTGCGGAAGGTCGAGAACAGGTGTGCAATTAACGCTCACGCCCAATTGGCGCAACTCTTCAGCCGTCAGGCGATTGTTGAGATAAACCGCCTCTTCCGCCGTTTCCGGAGCGCGTTTTGCGAGTTCGACGAAACGTGCCGCCGCCAGCATATCCCGCCAATGCGGCGGCCGTAACCGGGCAACACGCCCTCCTTCCTGATCGATCAGGATTGGAGCATCATCCCTCCCAACGCACTCCCGCAGATCAGAAATCAACGAGGAAACCTGATCGGGTGTTTCACAGTTTCGGGTAAACAGGATGAACCCCAATGGGTCGGCATCCCGAAAGAAGGAGCGTTCATCAGAGGTTAGTGAGAGACCAGCACACCCCAAAACAGCGGCATTGGAACGCCTACTTGCCGGGTCGGACAACGAGGCACCCCGCTTTCTTGGCTTTCAGGGCATCGCAGATGGCTTTCGCGGCATTGGCATCGGCGACCGGCCCTGCGCGCAAGCGGTAAAAAATGCCTTTTTTACCAAGATCGGCTTTGACCACATTCAGTTGCAGACCCTCCAACTGGGCCGGGAATTTTTTCTGCATTCGTTGCCATTCAGACTGCGCGGTCGCAGTTGAACGAACCGCCGCCAACTGAACCTGATAACTTTTGGAGATATCAACCGATGTTGTCTTAGGTGCCGGTTTAGGCTCTGCCTTCGGCTTTGCCTCCACTTTCGGCGGCTGAGATGGTGCCGGAGCAGAGACCGATTCGACCTCTTTAGGCGCCGCAGCCGGTTCTTTCAGCTCCATCGGTTTGGCAATTTCTGCAGGTTTGGGCTCTTCAACGGCCGCGACTTCCTTAGCCGTCGGCGTCGGAGAAACAACTTTTGGCTCCTGTGCAGCGGCCAGCTTCTGTTCAACGACTTCTTTTGTTGGAACAGCCGGGGGCTTGGGCGGCTCCGGAGCGGTTACCGCTTTTTCCTGCATCGGCTCGTTTTTTTCTTCCGCCTGAGGCTCAGGCTTGGGCATCGGCTTCTCAGGCTCAGGCAGCAAACTTTCAACCCGTTGTTCCGTTGGTTCCTGCCCCAAACGCTCGTAAACCAGTTTATCCTGGTTCGGCACATCCATACCGCCGGGGTTTTCCGGTTTGATTTTTACCGGTGAAATCTCCGCATGAACCGTCGGCACCTGACCGTCGCTATTTCCGGCGAACATCGTCGAATACTGTCCGTCGAAAATCCACCAAGCGCCGGCGCCGGCAACGGCCGCCGCCAGAATCATGATCATCACCAAACGGCGGCCAAGACTGGGTTTCACCGTCTTGTCGCGCTTGACGTGTTCGAACTCAAGAGACTCCGTCGGAATTTCTATCGGCGGGACGCCATTTTCGTTCTCTGAGGCCATGCCCAATTCACTCCCATTTTCCCAGGAGCAGCCTACAACGGTTTTCTAAATAGTGGATTAACGCATTTCCTCAACCGGCGTCACCCCAAACACCTGCAAGCCCGAAGCAATCACGCTCGCCGTCCCCTTAAGAAGAGCGAGGCGCGCCCGGGTCAACTCAGGTTTATCGGCAAACAGAAACCGAAGGTCGGCATTGTCTTTGCCCTTATTCCACAGGCTATGGAACAACGACGCTAGATCGTAAAGGTAGTAAGCGATACGATGCGGCTCATGCGCTTCCGCCGCCCCTTCGATCAAACGCGGCCACGTCGCCATGGACTTGATCAGCTCGATTTCCGTTTCGTCGCTCAACAATGACAAATCGGCCTGCGCCAAGCTTTCACCCGATTGGTCGATTTCCGGAAGTTGCTCGGCAGCGTGCCGCATCACCGAATGAGCCCGCGCATGAGCGTATTGCACGTAAAACACCGGGTTTTCGCGGGATTGTTCTTTCACCTTGCTCAGATCGAAGTCCAACTGAGCATCGTTTTTCCGTGTCAGCATGATGAAACGAACGACGTCTTTACCAACCGCGTCGATCACTTCACGTAAGGTAACGAAGGTTCCCGAGCGCTTGGACATCTTGACCGGTTCGCCGTTATCCAAAAGGGAAACCATCTGACAAAGTTTGACGTCGAGCTCGCCTTCTCCTTCGGTCAAAGCCTTGATCGCTGCATCCATACGTTTGACGTAACCACCGTGGTCGGCGCCCCAAACGTCGATCATGGTCTTGTAGCCGCGCTGGTATTTATTCAGGTGATAGGCCATGTCTGTGGCGAAATACGTCCAACTGCCGTCCGACTTCTTGATCGGGCGGTCTACGTCGTCACCGTATTCACTGGCTTTAAACAGGGTCTGCGGGCGTTCTTCCCAATCGTCCGGCTTTTTACCTTTGGGCGGCTCCAACACGCCGGTATAGATCAACCCGCGATCCGTCAGCGTTTCGAGCACCTTATCGACGCCCCCCGCTTCGACCAAGCTCCGTTCGGAGAAAAACTCGTCGTGTTCGACGCCGAGCGCGGCCAAATCCTCACGGATCAATTCCATCATCGCGTCGATGGCGTATTGACGGACGTCGGCCAGCCACTCCGCTTCGTCGGCTTTTTGATATTTGTCGTCGACTTTCTCAGCCAGCGCTTTCCCGACGGCAATCAGATAATCGCCGGGGTAAAGCCCCTCCGGGACATCGCCTAGATTCTCGCCCAAGGCCTCCCGGTAGCGGTGATGAAGCGAACGGGCCAAAACGTCGACCTGCGCACCGGCGTCGTTGATGTAATATTCCTTGGTCACCCGGTAACCGGCTTTGTCCAGCAAACGGGCCAACACATCGCCAACCACCGCGCCACGGCCATGACCGACGTGCATGGGACCTGTCGGGTTGGCCGAAACGTATTCGACATTAACCTTGGCGCCGCTTCCTAAGTGGGAGTCACCGTAGCTCTCTCCCGCCTTCAAAACCTCGCCCAGCCGGGCTCGCCAGAAGCTCTGCGCCAAACGCAGATTTAAAAATCCGGGCCCGGCCACCTCGGCGGTATCGATCTCATCCAACGCACCCAACCGCTCGGCCAGCATCTCGGCCAAATCACGCGGCTTCATACCGACGGCCTTGGACAGCACCATGGCTGCGTTGGTCGCCACGTCGCCATGACTGGGGTCGCGCGGAGGATCGACTGAGATACGGGACGTATCGATGCCTTCCGGGATCGCGCCCTCACGTTCCAGGTCTTTTAAGGCGGTTAGTACGGCTTCACGGAGGTAACGGTAGAAATTCATGATGCTCTTGCCTGCACGTCGAACAGTTTTTTGTGTTCGTCCAGCGCGAAGCGGTCCGTAATTCCGGCAATGTAATCGCACACCAACCGCGCCGTTTCTTCCGATTTCGGCTCTCCCGCCCTCTTGCGCCAGTTGGTCGGCAGGCAATTGGGCTCGGCAACCAGCAAGTCGAACAGGTCTTGGACGACCCTTCGCGCCTTGCTGGTCATGCGGTTCAGTTTGTAGTGCCGATACATGTTCTCGAACAGGAACTGCTTCAGCGCCCGGTCGTGTTCCCGCATGGTTGTGGAGAACGCGGCCACCGGACTCCCAAGCCGCCGGACATCTTCCGCCGTCTTGGGCGCGGCATCCTTAATCCTTTTTTGCGTTTCTTCCAAGAGATCATTAACCATCAGGCCAATCATTCTGCGCACCGCCTCGTGAATCAGCACCGATTCAGAGCAATCGCCGTAGTCTTTCTTGACCTCGGCGAACACCGGCCCGGCCAAAGGAACGTCGGCCAGATCCTCAATCCTGAACAATCCGGCGCGCAACCCGTCGTCGATATCGTGATTGTTGTAGGCCACATCGTCGGCCAGCGCGGCGATCTGCGCTTCCGCCGAGGCGTAGGTATCCAGCCAAAGGTCGTTCTCAGCGTTGTATTCGTTGATAAACGGGTGGGCCTTCGCCACCGGACCGTTGTGCTTGACAATTCCTTCGAGGATTTCCCAAGTCAGATTAAGGCCATCGAACTGGGCGTAACGCCGCTCTAGCTTGGTCACCACTTTCAACGACTGGGCGTTGTGATCGAACCCGCCGTAGGGCTCCATCGCCGCGTCGAGCGCGTCTTCGCCGGCGTGGCCGAACGGCGTATGCCCCAAGTCGTGCGCCAAGGCCAGGGCTTCCGCCATATCTTCGTTGAGGCGCAAAAACCGGCAAACCGACCGGGCGATCTGCGAGACCTCCAGGCTATGGGTCAGCCGGGTACGAAAAAAATCGCCCTCATGATTGACGAAAACCTGGGTTTTGTACTGGAGCCGCCGGAACGCCGCCGAGTGAATGATCCGGTCGCGGTCCCGTTGAAAACAGGTTCGCGTCGCGCTTTCAGGCTCGTCGACCAGGCGCCCTCTCGTCTCTTCGGGACGACTGGCATAGCTTGCGAGTGTGGCTGGATGTTCCATGTTTTTGAACTTACCTTCCCAAAGAGCCGGTTAGCAACTGATTGACATATTAAAGCAACGGCTTACATAAACAGCAGAAACCGTTAATATGGTTTCAACGGAACATCCACAGACGGAAAAGATTATGACTGAAGTGACCGCCGCCACCGAAACCGCCGCCAACCCCGAAGGCGCAAAGGTCGTCTCGTTGAGCCTCAGCGCCGCCGAACGGGTTAAACAGCTGGTTGAAATGGAAGGAAATCCGGACCTGAAACTCCGCATTTCCATAGTCGGCGGCGGATGCTCGGGATTTTCCTACAAATTCGATCTCGACGACCAGGTCAACGATGATGATCTGCAGTTCACCTATCACGGCGTCACCATCGTCTGCGATGAAACCTCGCTTGATTTCGTCGCCGGGTCTGAGCTCGATTATGCGGAAGACCTGATGGGTGCTTCTTTCCGCATGACCAACCCCAACGCTACGAGCTCCTGCGGCTGCGGATCGTCATTTAGCGTGTAAAACTCACCACCTGTCACACTGTTTTCTCAGGTACGAGTAGCTCGCCTCGGTATCGATGCGGGCGTTTTCTTCGTTGGCTTCCTCGTCGAGCCGCTGGTACAGAGGCTCAAGAGCGCGTTTGAAGTAGTCCGACAGTTTGCGCTGAGCCTCGCTGGTCGACCGCGCCGGGAATGGTTCGAAGTTGTAGACGGCGCTGCGCACCTTATCGTCGATCCGGCCCATCATCCGGCGCAGAACCCGGCGGTTGATTTCCACATGCTGTTGTTCATGGTTCATGACCGCCCGAAAGGCGCAGGAATTGCGGCTGTACTTATTGGCGACGAAGACATCGATCCGCCCCAAGCCGACTTTCAAATCAACCGTTTCCAAACGAACGCAGTAATACCGGCCGTTGTTCATCGGCACCATTTTGAACCTAGCGCTGGATTCGGTGGTGTAGGTGCGCTTGGTTAAGCCGTTGACCTTCCAGGCATTATCGACCTTGTCGCCCGACATACGTTTCAACTGGGCCTGGCTCCTCGAATGGTCGAAATTGACCCGCCCCATATCCTTGGCGACGCGAATTTCAATCTGCATGGCGTCTTGGGGGGCGCAGCGTTCCGCCGCCATGGCAGCGCCGGGCAGCGTCAAAAGCCCCCAGGCAACGACGGCAAAACAAGCCTTTATACCAACTCTTCTTCTTCTCAATACACCAACCTTCATGCTAGCACTTTAACAGGTAGGGGATTCCTTTCCCGTGACAAGGATCACTTAGGAGACTTCGGTGAAAATCGCCACTTGGAACGTCAATTCGCTCAAAGCCCGCCTTGAACATATGTTGAACTGGCTCGATGCTTTCCAGCCGGACGTGGTGCTGGTTCAGGAGACCAAGCTGACCGACGACGCATTTCCCCGCCTAGAGATCGAAGACAAAGGCTACAACGTGGCCGTCAAAGGGCAAAAAACCTATAACGGCGTGGCCATTTTCTCCAAGTTCCCTCTGGAGGTGATTGCCACGGAACTTCCCGGCGATCCCTCCGACGAACAGGCGCGTTATATCGAGGCCTTTACCAACGGGGTTCGCGTCTCCTCAATCTATCTCCCCAACGGCAACCCGGTCGACAGCGAAAAGTACGCCTACAAGCTGGCCTGGATGGAACGGCTGTATCAGCATGTTCAAACTCTGCTCGAAAGCGGCGACGCCGTTGTTTTGGGCGGCGACTACAACATCGCCCCGACCGACGACGATGTGTTCGACCCGGAAGGCTGGCGCAACGACGCCCTATGCCGTCCCGCCTCCCGTGCCGCCTGGCGGAAAATCTGCCACCTCGGCCTGACCAATGCTTTCAAGGCGCTGTGTGCGGAAAAGGGCCGGTATTCCTGGTGGGACTACCGCGCGGGCGCTTGGAATAAAGACCAAGGCGTCCTGATCGACCACCTGCTGCTCTCGCCCCAGGCCGCCGATAAGCTTCAGGAAGCCGGGATCGACAGAACGCCGAGAGGCTGGGAAAAGCCCTCCGACCACACGCCGGTCTGGTGCGAAATCTCCGTTTAAGGACCCAGGACCTAAAAGAAGTCAGTCTTCCGTATAGAAATCGGGCCAACGCACCTTGGCGACTTCGCCGTTGCTTGCCAGGGTGTGGCAGCCGTCCAACTGAAACGGTCTTTGAGGAACCGCCGGAGGGTTGGCTTCCTCCCGCGCCCGCATCGCCGGATACAGCGTCTGTAGGACTGCCGTCGCCAGGGGGCCGAGAATTTCCACGACATGGGTGCACCCGTTGCGCCCGCCCAGCAGTTCCTTGACCTTACGGGTCCATCCCGGACCGACCGTCAAGCCTTCAAGAGCCTTAAACGCCGGCTCGATGGTCTCACATATGTCGTAGGGGGCCGAGTCGATAGCCGTCACCACCGACACCACTTCACGATCAAGATTGACGGTCACCCTGATCCACATATCGTGGATGGGCGTTCCGGCGGGAACCAAGCCCCGCCCGAAATTGACGAAGTCGTCGCTTTTGATATCGGTGATATGTCCCTCGATATCCCATAGGCCGTCGTCCCGCTCATATCCTTGAAAGGAAATATTGCGGGTGTGCCGGGGTTTGCGGTATTTGGGTTCGGGAAGCGGCAAAACGGCCTCTACTCTTCACCGAAAACAGACAAATCGCGAACCGCGCCCTTAGCCGCACTCGACGCCATGGCGCCGTAGGCCCGAAGCGCCTTGGACACCTTGCGGTCCCGATTGGCCGGTTTCCAGGCCTTCTTGCCTTTCGCTTCCATGGCAGCCCTGCGTTTAGCCAACTCTTCGTCGCTGATCTTAACGTTGATCCCACGGTTTGGGATATCGATTTCGATGGTATCACCCGGCTCGACGAGGCCGATAGCTCCGCCTTCAGCGGCTTCCGGCGACGCATGGCCAATCGACAGGCCGGAGGTTCCCCCCGAAAAACGCCCGTCGGTAATCAAGGCGCAGTCCTTACCCAAGCCCATGCTCTTCAGGTAGCTGGTCGGGTAGAGCATTTCCTGCATGCCGGGGCCGCCGCGCGGCCCTTCGTAGCGGACAATCACCACGTCGCCCTTCTTCACTTCGCCACCGAGAATTTTACTGACCGCTTCATCCTGGCTTTCGCAGATCACGGCAGGCCCGGTGAACTTAAAATTGCTCTCGTCCACCCCGGCCGTTTTAACGATGCAGCCGTCCTCGGCAATGTTGCCGAAAAGCACTGCTAGGCCGCCGTCTTTGGTAAAAGCATTGTCGACCGACCGGATAACGCCTTTCGCCCGGTCGGTATCGAGCGCGTCATAGCGTTTGCTCTGGGAAAACGCCACCGTCGTGCGAACGCCGCCCGGTGCGGCCCGGTAAAACTCGGTCACGGCCGCATCGTTGGTCCGGCTGACGTCCCATTTATCCAGCGCGTCCTTCAGCGTTGCCGAATGAACGGTCGGGTTGTCGCCGTGAAGTAGCCCACCGGCTTCCAGCTGGCCAAGAATCCCCATGATGCCGCCCGCTCGATGGACATCTTCAATATGAACGTCCAGTACGTTGGGCGCAACCTTCGACAAACAGGGAACCCGGCGGCTCATCCTGTCGATGTCGGCCATGGTAAAATCCACTTCGGCTTCCTGAGCAATGGCCAGCAAGTGCAGGACGGTATTGGTCGACCCGCCCATGGCGATGTCCAACGCGATGGCATTTTCAAAGGCCGCCATGGTGGCGATCGAACGCGGCAAAACGCGCGCATCGTCCTTCTCGTAGTACCGTTTGGTGATATCGACGATCAACCGCGCGGCTTCCAGGAAGAGGTTTTTCCGGTCAGCATGAGTCGCCACGACCGTTCCGTTGCCCGGTAAGGCCAAACCAATGGCTTCGGCCAGACAGTTCATCGAATTGGCGGTAAACATCCCAGAGCAGGACCCGCAGGTCGGACAGGCCGAGCGCTCGTAAGCCGCAACGTCGTCATCCGACACTTCCGGATTGGCCGATTCGATCATTGCATCAATCAAATCGACGGCCCGCTCCGTACCGTCGCTGGTTTTAACATGCCCCGCTTCCATCGGTCCGCCGGTGACAAACACCGTCGGAATATTCAGCCGCATGGAGGCCATCAGCATGCCCGGCGTGATCTTGTCGCAATTGGAGATACAGATCATGGCGTCCGCCGTGTGCGCATTGCACATATACTCAACCGAATCGGCAATGATTTCGCGGCTCGGCAAGCTGTAGAGCATGCCGTCATGCCCCATGGCGATCCCGTCGTCGATGGCGATGGTGTTAAACTCTTTAGCAACCCCGCCCGCCTTTTCGATTTCGCGCGCGACCATTTGTCCAAGGTCTTTCAAATGGACGTGCCCCGGTACGAACTGGGTAAACGAATTGACCACGGCAATAATCGGCTTTCCGAAATCCTCATCCGTCATTCCGGTCGCACGCCACAATCCACGCGCACCGGCCATGTTCCTTCCGTGAGTTGACGTCTTTGACCTATAGTCGGGCATAGTCTCTGCTTCCTTTGAAGTAATCGTTTCCGGCCGCCAAGAACGACCGGGCGCACAGCATAGCCATGGCGGCCACCGGTTCAAAGCCCTATTCACCTAATTCTTAGGGACCGTGATATATCAGCGTTAACCGCCTCTTCACTGCTGGACCACTATGCTATGGTACAGTTTCAAGCCTTGGATTCTTTGATAGGTATCAGTGTGAAAGGTTTCGATTGGCAATGACAGCCGGTGACGACGAATTTGACGCCTTAATGGGCGGTGAGGAAGGGGACGATTTCGGCGCCCAGGGCGGTGATGGTGCCCCGACTCCCGAAGGCTTCACTGACAGCGACAGCCTGGAAGCCGTCTACGATGTCCCGGTTGAAATGACTGCCGTTCTTGGCACGGCAACCATGAAAGTCAGCCAATTGCTTAAGCTAGGCCGTGGCGCTGTTGTCGAATTGAACCAAAAAGTCGATGAAGAAATCGAACTTCACGCAAATAACCGCCTGATCGCCAGAGGGGAAGTCGTCGTCGTCGAGGAGCATCTTGGCGTAACCATGACCGAAATTCTCAAAACCAACCTCAGCCAGAAATAAACATCGCCCTCTACCCCATTAAGAACGAGCGGATTCACGCATTCATATTTCACCACCAAGTGGTTCAATATAAATACGATCTGCTCTAGACGCCTCACCTCTGGCAACGATCAGTCAGCGCATTTCACCACGATAAAAAAAACACCATACCCGATACGCAGACAGCACTGTAGGCGCACCATTAACGGCACGCCTTCAAATGCTCAACAAAAAGCCTTCTCGCCTATTCCTAGGCCAGAATGCTCAAGTATGCGCCGGGCTCAAGGTCCGTCCGCGGCGGTTTCTCTCCGGTCAAACCAGCATTGGTTTCCTGATTTTGGGTCGGAGAATCACTATTCGCCGCTTGCTTCTCAGCCTGCCGAACGAATTCATCAAGATGATCTTCGCCTTCCTTCACACGCTCTTTAATTTGAGTTGTGATTTCCTGCTGAGACTCAACGACTTTCCTTGAAAGCAGCACAGCGGCACCTGCGGGTGACGTCGGGACGTTCACCACGGCTCCTTCTGAGCTATATCCGCTTACTTCCAAGGCCATCTTCTTAGCCCTTCCAAAAATTGCCTCCCAATCCATATCCCATTGATTCTAAGATCGAATCGGGAAAGCAAAACTTTAGACACTATTCTAGCAGTGCCGAGTTTACAGAAATTTCAATCAAAATGCAAGCATATTGGCGATAGAGCGATTTTTAACACCTCGCCAACCAACTGAGAACGCTCATTTATTAGAAGAGCATCCAGTTTCATACCCTTTAAAGGGTTGTCACATTGCCTGGAATTTCGCCAAGGCCTCTTTCTGTTTGGCAAGATCCTGCGCAGCTTTTTCCCGTTTTTCCTTCTGCTCTTCAACGACCTCTTCGGGCGCTTTGGCAACGAAGTTCTGATTGCTCAGTTTTTTGTCAAAACGGTCTACTTCCTGCTGAAGCTTGGCAATCGCCTTTTCCAAGCGTGCCTTTTCGACTTCAAGGTCAATCACATCGGCAATCGGCAAAGCATAAGCTGTCTGATCGACGACAAACTGAACCGCCCCCTTCGGGAGAGCCTCGACACCGGTCTTGATCCCTTCTATCCGCCCAAGCCGCTCAATGGCGTCTTTGTGATGATCGATGCCGGCAATATCGGATGAAAGCGCCAAAAGAGGAACTTTGGCCCCCGGAGGAACGTTCAACTCAGCCCTGACGGAACGGATTTCGGTAATAAGCCGGACCAACCAGTCCATATCGGCATTAGCTTCAGTATTGATATACCCTTCTCCCAACTCGGGCCAGGGGCCTTGAATGAGGTCATCGGCGCTGCCGTACCCCATTTTTTCAAACAGCTCTGCCGTGATGAACGGCATAATCGGGTGCATCAGCTTGAGAATCATCTCCAGCGCCCAAGCCGCCGTCGCCCGGGTTTCGGCCTTCACCTGTTCGTCATCACCGTTGAAGACCGGTTTGGCGAATTCCAAGTACCAATCGCAGAACGTCCCCCAGGTGAACTGATAGACCGCACCGGCGACATCGTTGAACCGATAGGCATCCAAGGCGCTATCGGTTTCCTTAGCAGCCTCGGCAACTTTACTGACAATCCACTTATTCAGCGTCGAGCGAACCGATTTCGGATCAAAGCCCGCAACCGGTTGGCATTCGTTCATTTCGCAGAACCGGGCCGCATTCCACAGCTTGGTGCAGAAGTTACGATATCCCTCAACCCGGCTTTCCGACATACGGACATCGCGCCCCTGAGCCGCAAAGGCGGTCAAAGTAAACCGCATCGCATCGGCGCCGTACTTATCGACCAAGGTTAAGGGATCGATGACGTTGCCTTTCGACTTGGACATCTTCTGGCCTTTTTCATCCCGCACCAGCGCGTGGATATAGACCGTATGAAACGGCACTTCTTTCATGAAGTGCAGCCCCATCATCATCATCCGGGCAACCCAGAAGAAGATGATGTCAAAGCCGGTAACAAGGACATCCGTCGGATAGTAACGGCTCAATTCTGGCGTTTCGTCGGGCCAGCCCAATGTTGAGAACGGCCAAAGAGCGGAAGAAAACCATGTATCCAAGACGTCTTCATCACGGGTTAGCGCAACGGGCTCGCCATAATGCACATTGGCGGCAGCCTGAGCCTCCTCCTCGGTCAGCTCTACGAAAATTTCACCATCAGGACCGTACCAAGCGGGAATTTGATGCCCCCACCAAATTTGACGGGAAATACACCAAGGCTGGATGTTCCGCATCCATTCGAAATATGTTTTCTCCCACTGCTGCGGGACGAAAACCGTTTTGCCCTCTTCCACCGCTTTGATCGCCGGTTCAGCCAAAACCTTGGCGTCGACAAACCACTGATCGGTCAAAAGAGGTTCGATAACCACACCGGACCGATCGCCGTAGGGAACGGTCATGGGATTTTCTTCGATTTTTTCGAGAAGACCCAGCCCTTCCAACTCTTTAACAATCGCATCGCGGGCCTCAAAACGGTCGAGGCCTTGCAAATGCTCCGGCAACTGTTCGCTCAGTTGCTCACCGTCCGGCCCCAACTCAGCCGCAACCGCCATGCTGCCGCTGCCGTCCATTTCCGTCCAACGCCAAATTTCAATAGCACCGCTGCGAATGCGGGCGTCTTTATCAAGAACGTTGATGACTTGGAGCCTGCCCCGTTTACCCACTTCAAAGTCGTTGAAATCGTGAGCCGGGGTAATTTTAACCGCGCCGGAACCTTTTTCAGGGTCGGCGTACTCATCCACCACAATGGGAATGGGACGATTAACGATCGGCAGCATGACGTTCTTGCCGATCAAATCCGTATAGCGTTCGTCCTCAGGGTGAACGGCAACCGCCGTATCGCCCAACATGGTTTCGGGGCGGGTGGTACCAACCGTGACAAATCGGTCGGGATCGTCTTCAAGCGGATACTTGAAGTACCACATGTTTCCTTGTGTTTCCCGCTGTTCGACTTCGAGATCGGAAATGGCGGTGTGCAGGAGTGGGTCCCAATTTACCAAGCGCTTGTCGCGGTAGATAAGCCCTTGCTTGCGCAGCGTAACGAAGACTTTGCGAACGGCTTTTGACAACCCTTCGTCCATGGTGAAGCGTTCGCGCGACCAGTCGCAAGACGCCCCCAGGCGCCGAAGCTGACCGGTAATCGTTCCGCCCGACTCGGCTTTCCAATCCCAAACACGTTCAATGAACTTTTCACGCCCCAAGTCGTGCCGGGTCAGCCCCTCGGCTTCCATTTGCCGCTCGACAACCATTTGGGTTGCAATCCCCGCATGATCGGTCCCAGGCTGCCACAAAACGTCCTGCCCCTTCATCCGTTTCTGGCGGATCAGAATATCCTGAAGGGTATTGTTGAGAGCGTGCCCCATATGGAGGCTACCGGTTACATTGGGTGGCGGAATGACAATGGTATAGGTCGGTTGGCCAACCCTCTCACCGCCGCATTTGAATGCGCCTTTTTGTTCCCAGTTTTCGTAGTGTTTGCTCTCGACCTCTTCAGGCCGGTACGTCTTGTCCAGCATCGCTGAAGTTCTTTCATCTCACCAATTCAAACAATAACGGCTCCCGATAGACGAGGGAGCCGTCACAGTCAAGGAAAAGCCTTGTTTTTCGCTTACAAATCCAGGCGTTCCGCCCGGTTGACCATATGGTCGATTTCCTTCTTCACCAATCGCTCAATCAGGTAAGGCAGGTTCTGATCAAGCCACTCGCGAAGCATCGGCCGCAGCATTTCACGAACCAACCCTTCAAGCGTAAGATCGCGCGATCCAACGGCAATATCCCTTTGCGTTAGCAGAGCCTTGGCAAGGGTCGACAAAGCGTCGGCCGACGACATTGCTGTCGGCTGGGAAATAACCGGGTCCGACGAAATCGGAGTCTGCGGCTCAAACCGCATGGCCGGCGTTAGCTCAAGAATATCTTCCTGCACTCCCCTTGGCGGCGGAGGCGGAGGTGGTGGCGGAGCAGGTTCCGGCTCTGGCTCTGGCTCTGGCTCTGGCTCAGGTTCCGGCTCTGGCTCCGGTTCTGGTTCTGGTTCTGGCTCCGGTTCTGGTTCTGGCTCAGGTTCCGGTTCTGGCTCAGGTTCCGGTTCTGGCTCAGGTTCCGGCTCAGCAAACATCGCATCGATATCGTCTTGCGATTTCGGCTCATCATCTTCTGGTTCGGGCTCAGGTTCGGGTTCCGGAGCAGGCTCTTCCTCTACGGGTTCTTCAGCAGGCGCCTCCGCGGCGGCCGACTGCCCTCCTTCTTCCTCGTCCTCTGAAAGAATCCGGCGAATAGACGCCAGAATATCTTCCATTGAGGGTTCCTGCTGGGCGTTCTCTTCGCTCATCAGATACTCTTCCTAAGACGCAGAAACGATTTAAACCGCAGGACAGGCCTAAGCATCCAAACAGTTTGCCAGGCTGGAATACCCACTACCGTCAATCTGCGTTCTTACCCTCCCCATTGGTGTCGTCGATGTCACCACTACTGGATCCCCCAAACCAGGAATCCCTAACCTCGTTATAATGATCATTCATGTCGTAAACCTTAACGGCAAGCCCCAATTCGGCTGCCGTCAGCCGACCGACAGCCTCCTGGACCTGAAAAGCCGCCGACAATTCATCACGCTGAGCCCGCACTAAACTTACCTTTGCATCCAAAAGCTCTTGTTCGGCATCGAGTACATCCAACACCGTCCTAGACCCGACCTGCGCTTCTCGTTGAACCCCTTCCAAGGCAACTTCCGCCGCTTTAATCTGCGATTGGTATGAGCGAATCCGGGCACGGGCCGTCTTCAAGGCTTCCCAAGACCGAGTCGCCAACTCGATAGCACGGCGCTTGGCAAATTCCAGATCGACCCGGTTTTGGGCCGCCAGTTGCTTGGCTTCACGCAATTGGGAATAGACCGATCCCGCCTGATAAATCGGAACGCTTAAGGTCGCCTGAACGCTCGCTTCATCCGCCCGGCTATCGGTGGCAAGGCTCTCGAAATTGCGCGACAACGTTCCAGACACGTCGAGCGACGGCAAAAGGTCCGCCCGGTTACTGTCGACATTGTCCAAGCCGGCCTTTTCGGTAAACTTGGCGGCAACCACGTTCGGGTGAGCGTCTAAAGCAATCTTGACCGCCTCATCCAAAGAACCGGGAATCGATCCGATCATTTTGGGCGCGGCCAGCTTGCCCGGCAATTCGCCGATAATATTCTTATAGCTGGCACGCGAGGCTTCCAAATTGCCTTCTGCTTGAATTCTATCAGCCGTTGCGCCGGCTAAGCGGGCTTCGGCCTGGCTAACGTCCGTACGCGTCAGTTCCCCGACCTCAAAACGGTCGCGCGTCGCTTCCAGTTGCCGCTGCAAAACCTGCTCGTTGTTGATATTGAGCTCCAGCACCGCCTGGTCCCGGTAAACGTCGAGATATGCCGTCGCCGCATCCAACAGCACATTTTGTTCGATTCCCACCAACTCGGCGCGCGCTGCCAAAACCGTGTTCTCAGCTTGGCTGGTCAAGGCTTCGGTTTGTCCGCCGGCGTAAAGATTTTGCGAAATCGTCAAGGAGGCTCCATAGGGACTCCGGCTAGCGTTCCGCTTACCCGTCCGGCTCGTGTAGTAGGTATACTCGCGGCTAAGCGTGCCAGACACCTCAACCGATGGGCGCCATCCGGCCAATGCTTGCGGAACCCCTTCGTCTGTAGCCCTCAAATCAGCTCGCTGAGAGTTCAATGTGGGGTTGGAGGAATAAGTCGCGCTTAACGCGTCTTCCAATGTTTGGGCGGAGGTTTCATGAACCGTTGCCGTACCGGCAACCAGACCCAAGCAAAGCCCCAGAGCGATATGCTTTCTCAACTTCATAATGGCGTAACTTTCCCTTTTCGCGTCGCGCGCACAGTGTAACGAGGCAAAACCGACAAGGCAAAAGATTCAGTCACTTGGCGCAAAAACTTCGCTCAATTGTGGCTCGAAAAACCCTTTTTCATAAGCAAAAAAGGCGGAACGCCGGTTCCGCCTCTCATTTTACAGGGCATTCTTCCCAATTTTGTCGAGAATCAGAAGATGAACTCAGCCCTTTTCGCCGCGAATCCGGGAAGAGTCGGCGTCCCGGCATCAAACAATTCACGGCGGGCAAAGGATTCGCCATCGCGAATCACCAAAATCGCACGACCAACGGCTTCCTTCCCTTCCGCGACGGTGATCAATCTTCCACCGTCTGCGAGTTGCTGCAAAATGGATTCGGGAATTTCGCCAACGGCGCCGTTGATAAAAATAACGTCGTAGGGACCTTGCTCGGCATATCCTTTGGCCAAGTCTCCTTCGATCACGACCGCATTGTCGATTCCCTGCTCACTGAGCGCCACGGATGCGCTTTCCGCCAAAGCCTTGTCGCTTTCCAAGCTGACGACCGTTGCCGCTATCTTGGCCAAGATCGCCGACGCATATCCCGTCCCGGCTCCAATATCGAGCACCACATCGGTTTGGCTGATTTCCGCAGCCTGAAACAACCGGGCCAGGATAATCGGTTCGACCAGATACCGCCCCTTCCCCAAAGCCAGGGCCTCATCGACATAGGCGATAGACTGAAGGTGCTTTGGAACAAATGCCTCTCTGGGCACGGCGTACATTGCATCGATGACAAGAGGATCCGTCACCCGATTGGGGAGAATCTGCCCGTCGACCATATTTTTTCTGGTAGCGGCGTAATCCATGACGTCTTCCGGCTAACTGGGTAAAAAATTGAAAGCCGCCCCGCTCAACCGGAGTCGGCACCGGATATATAATCCCCTAGCGCTGTTTACACAATGGCGCTTTTCCTTCGATTTTCATCAAGTGGACAAAAAAAACATCATTTGGAGCAATCCGGTTCTTGACCGGAAAAAATCTTGCGTCTAAGTTCCCGGCGTCCGACGGAGCGCGGCAGGAAATCGGTTGCTTTCCAAGGCGCCTAAATTCGTCGATGGCGCGATGGCAGAGTGGCTATGCAGAGGACTGCAAATCCTTGTACCTCGGTTCGATTCCGGGTCGCGCCTCCAGCTACTAATCCGGAGTAGCTCAGCGGTAGAGCAGCCGGCTGTTAACCGGCTGGTCGGGGGTTCGAATCCCTCCTCCGGAGCCAATTTAAAAAGCGGTTCGCGAAAGCGGGCCGCTTTTTTCTTTCATACGGATTATTTAAGGTCGGTCAGAGCAGGCAACTTGGGAAGTTTCAGTGAAAAACAACTTCCTTCGTTTTTCGAGGACGTAATCTCAAGGCTCCCGCCCATTGCGCTAGCCCATTGCCCCACAACGAATAAATCAGCTCCAATTCCGTCGCCCGCATTAAACAGCCATGAGTATGAACCACCCATCGGCTCCTCCAGCGCAATTCGGAGTTCTGTGTCGCTCAATACCAATTGCGCACTCGAAAAAGAGGTAACGACATCCCCCTCGCCATCCACATCCTTTATCGACAACCGATCGTTAGGCGGAAGGTGCCGTACAATATAAAGAACAAGTGAAAGCAACATTTGTTCAAGTCGGTCTTGCTCTACCGCTAGGTCGCAGGAGGCGCTATCGAGATTCACCTCAACGGATATCCCACCTTCCTCTATTCGGTCGCTTAGGTGTTGAAGGACGGATTCGATGCCTGTTTTATGCTTCGCTCCAACTTTACCAACTTCGATTACGGCTCCCTTGGAGGTGATGTCGGCGAATCGGCTGATCATTTCTTGGAGTTGACGGCTCGAAGCCAAAATGTCGTCTACGTATTCCTTGTATCGTTGATTTTCAACCGACCCGAACAGTTCTTTCTGCATCGACTCGGAAAAACCGGCAACGACATTAAGCGCGGTCCGTAATTCATGACTGACCTGCCGCAACATCTTCGTTTTTTCTGAGTTTTCATGTTGCGCTATGGCTTCAGACGACCGCAAAGCCGTTTCAATTTTTTTGCGTTCCTGAATTTCTTGCGATAGCTCCCTCGTCCGCTCTTCGACACGCTGCTCCATTTCCTCGTAGCTACGCCGCAGGTCTGCTTCGACGTTTCTTTTCTGGGTAACGTCTTCGGCCGTCCCCCGAACCCCGCAAAAGGCGCCGGTCTCACTGTCATAAACCGGTAATCCACTGATGAGGAAATAATGAAGGTTGCCGGAACGGTCCGCCGTTTCAAATTCCACGTCCCGGAAAGGCGATTGCCAACGCGGCTCCGAATCGCTGCCATCCCAAGCCTTAAACCGTCCCAATTCGGAAAAGGTTTTCCCCTCAACCTGAAACGGATGCAACCCAAGCAGTTCGAAAATTCGATGGGAGATGTAGACGAGACGTAGGTCTTTATCGATTTCCCAGACCCAGTCCGAAACCAGCCGCGTTATGTCGTCCAATCTTCTTTGAAGGTCGGCAATTTGCTTTGCTTGATCGTTTGACGCGCTTTTCTCAGACACAGGCCTATCGGTCCAGTTCCAGCTGCCGAATGGCGGCTAGGTATTCCATGTCTCGCTGCCAGGCTCGCAAGACCTTAGCCGCAGCCTCTTTCGTCATGCGGGCATAGAGGTTCAACACCTGCTTCAATTCACCTTTAATCGCCCCCCCTTCTCCAGGGCGCGCATTTCGGCTCAAAGTGAAAATTTCCCTGAAATCCTCTTCGTCAACATCAAGCGCTTTGCAGGCAATCGCCAGGCCTTCGCCACCGGGCTCGAACAAGATGCGCAAAACCAACGTTTCGCGGAGCTGCGAACGTCGGCAAAACAGCGAAACAAATAGCGGTATCTCCCCCTGCTTCAGCGCCCTTACCAGCATCGTGTTGGAAACCATTCCTTCTTCTTCAAGGCTTTTCGCCAACTCGGAAGAAGAGGAGGCCCGCTCTCCGGCATGCGCTTGGACCGTTTCTCTGGCCACTTCCTCCAGCAAGTCGTCGACCGTTGCGTCGTCAAGTTTATAATTTTGAATGATGAACTGCCGCATTGCCGCCGACACCCATAGGAACATGCGCTTGGCAAGTTTCGGATCGAGGTCCTCGCGGTGGACAATGGGCTCCCGGAAACTGTCGACTCGCCGCGACTGTTCGACTAAATAGGCCATCGTTTTGTTGGAAATTTCGGCGCCGGAGTTTTTCAAAAGAGTGCGAATGACGCTCTCTTCCCCGGTCTCGACCAGAGCGTCGGAAACCTTTTCGCTCACCCGTTCCCGAATGGCGACAGCCAGTTGATGCTCAAGGGTTCGGTGCCGAATGACCTCAATAAGGTCCATATCCCGCAAAACCTTGCTTTGGCTCAGGAGAGGATAGGCGACTTCGATTTCGTCATTGACCAATATTTTGGCCAAGTCCAACGGCACATCTTTGAAGTTCGCAATCCGCTCACTGAGTTTGCGCCGAATGGCCAGCTCAACTTCTCGTACCACATTGTGGAGAATGTCGAACATCAAAGCCCGTTCGCGATCCGTTAGAGTCTTTTCCTTGCGCTCGAAAAGATCGGCGATGGTTGCCGCCAAAGTGTTGCGGCTTTCTGCCGACTTCTGTCTGGCAAGACTTAAGAGGTAGTCGCTATCGAAATTGATATCGCTTTGTTTTGACACGGTAATTTCTTGTTTTCAGTCTCGGCTTTCGTAGTGGAAAATCACAATACAGAAACCAAAGGTACGCGTCTATTCCTTAGAGGATTACTCAACCTTTTGTTTTTAGACGGCGAGACAAGGCCGTGGCATTACGCATAGCAAAACAGTAAATCGATAATTGCGGGTTCGCGCCAACACTGGTCGGAAAAACCGAGCCGTCCATTACCGACAGGTTTTCCAGATGGCGATATCCGCCCAAAGTATCCACCAACGACGTTCGGCTATCGCCCCCCATGGGGCAGCCCCCCATAACATGAGCCGAGCCCAAATAGGCTTTGAATATTTCCATCGGCAACGTTTGGATCGCCGCCTTTGCTTGCCGCCAGGAAGTGTATGCCTGGGCGCTCGTGTGTAGCGGATAGACCTCTTTTGCCCCGGCGGCGAATTGCATCTCCGCCATACTCAGGTAGGCACGCCGGAATCCGTCCCATAGAACGTCGGAAACCGGATAGTCGAGAATTGGACTGCCATCATCGAACAGCTCGACGGAACCGCCGACGCTTTCAGGGTGAAAGCCATCCCGCATCAAGGCGATGGCGGCATGCTTATTAGGCAACTGGGCCATCATTTTTGCATGCTCCACTCCATGGGTCTTGGTCACCGCAGCGCTTAGCAGAGGAAACATCGGCGGGACTTCCAGCTTATAACCGATTTCCCCGACACTGGCCCCGCCCGGCCACAAGAAGTGATCGCTATAGATCGATTGCGGCGCACCGTGAAACGGCTCCACCGTCTCTGGCATCAACGCGACTGAAATATTGACCGGATGAAGAAAAGTGCGCTTTCCGAGCAGCCCTTCCGGATCGGGCGCTTTACTCCGCATCAACAGCGCCGGCGATCCAATCGCACCAGCCGAAAGAACGAAATGCGTTGCTTTGACCGTCACTTTTTTGCCTGTCGGCTTTCGGCCTTGGCGGTCCATCGCCAAACCGACAACCGAATGGATGCGGTCGCCGCGATGGTTCAAGCGCTCGGCCCTTACGCGATGAACGAGCGTTGCGCCAATATCCAGCGCCGCAGGCACCGTCGTCACCAGCATGGAACGCTTAGCGTTGACCGGGCATCCCATGCCGCAATAGCCGAGATTTTGGCACCGCCGGACATTGCGGCGCATGACGCCCCAATGCCATCCCAGTTTTTCAGCGCCCCGCCGGACAACGTCGTTGTTTGGATTAGGCTCCCCCGTCCAAGGAGCGATATCGAGTTTGCGCTCAACCTCTTGAAACCATGGAGCCAGCTTTGACGGCGTATACTCCTCCATGCCCCAGGCGCTGCGCCAATGGGCCAACGTATTGGCCGGGGTTCTGAAGCTGCTGGTCCAATTGACCACGGTGGTGCCGCCGACGGCTTTGCCTTGTAAAATATTGATTGCACTGTCTTTGGTCTTGCGTGCCGCATTCTCCTGATAGAGGTCGCGAAAGGCATCCCGCTCCAAAAGCGTGAAATCCTGGTTGGTGTAGTAGCCTCCCTCTTCGAGCATCACCACTTTCAACCCTGCGGCAGCTAGAATTTCAGCTGCAAAACCGCCCCCGGCACCGGTCCCGACGACAACCACATCCGCTTCCAATTCAAGGTGATCGTCCAATAGTGAGGCATCAATGATTTTCCTGGACATCATGCCGGCAGTTCCCCTTTGGGCCGTTCCACATCGGGAGGCCCCGGATAACCAACCCGCCCCCAAGCGGCAGGGTCGCCGTACCAGGCAAAGGCAATCATCTCGTGCAAGGCGAAATAGGCGCTGCGGAGTTGGGGAATAGAGCTATCCCGCCAGCGATCCAAAAAGCGGTCCAGATCGTCTTTTTCGGCGACCTCCCACGGCGACCAAACCCGCCCGAGCAGGGCGCGTACCGGCGCAATGTCCATGAGATCGAACAGCAAGCGCAGTTCCGCCTTGGTGTAAGGCGCAAGCCGATCCAGCGAAGCATCGATCCGGCGGATCATG
>Ga0209578_10001019_pt1 | contig 27784 bp, 28 predicted proteins | sample tdAd472_FD_187127 | JGI IMG/M metagenome (GOLD analysis project Ga0209578, IMG submission 187127) | Marine sediment microbial communities from the Atlantic coast under amendment with organic carbon and nitrate - tdAd47.2 (SPAdes)... | ecosystem: Environmental > Aquatic > Marine > Coastal >...
ATCATTTTCTTAAGTGACGGCATCATGGGATTACCTCCTTAATTCGACTGAACTAATTAGTAATTTGTAGCTCGACGTACGTTCCATCTCCGGCGAAATAGATTCCTTAGTGCATCTAAAGCTAGTCATTGTCGACTGCCCAGTGGATAGCATCTATCAGCGCCTGATCGTCGACCGGTTTGCGAAAATAGCCTGCAGCACCTATCTGCTTTATCTGTTCACGCGTTTCAGCAGTGTCGTACGCTGTAATAAATATCACCGGAATATTGAGGCCACGTTTTTCCAAGCGCCGCGGAAGGTCGAGACTGTTCGTTCCTTTGATATGAACGTCTGCGACAATGCATGCCGAGTCGCACTTTACTGACGCCGCGAGAAACTCATCCACACAGGCATAGGCAGAAGCCTTGATATTTGCTGCCTTCAAAAGACGCAGCAACGCACGTTGCAGTGACTTTTCATCGTCAATGACATAGACCTGTATTTGTTTGCGCGGGGCGGCCATTCCAATCTAGGTTCCGGCAATTACGATTGATTAAAGGTTCTGAACCTTTGAATCCTGTATGCCAGTGATTGGATTACAAAATTTGGTTGTTGCCTATTGGACCTTGGGGCATCGGCCTTTGGTCCATTAGTAGAAACCCCTATCCAGGGATCAGCAGATACCGGCTTTAGTGCATAGCTTTACCAGTTCTGCCAGCGAGCGCGAGCCGGTTTTCTCCATCAAATGGGCCCGGTGTACCTTGACAGTCTTTTCGACGATGCCCAACTCGGCTGCTATCTGTTTGTTCAGCATGCCTTTCACGACGCGATGCATAACCTGCAATTCGCGCGGTGACAGTGACGAGAACCGGCTACTTAAAGCAACCTGATTCCGGGCATCAGCCAACGCTCTTTCTACAGCCGGAAAAAGAGCATTTTCATCGACCGGCTTGGTCAGAAAATCGACTGCGCCCTGCTTCATGGCAGCGACACTTGCTGGAATGTCACCATGCCCGCTCAAGAACACCAGACCCAGCGGGAATTTGTTGCTCACCAGTTCCTGCTGTAGCGCCAAGCCATCCATGCCGGGCATCGCAAGGTCCAGCACGGCACAAGCAGGCTCCTCGCCGTTGGCACGATCAAGAAATTCTTCCGCAGACGCAAATTCTTCCACTTCATAACCAGCGCCAGTCAGTAGGCGACGCAAACTGCGCCGTACTGACGCATCGTCATCTACTACAATCACTTTCCCTGCTGCCGTGGTCATTCGTGTCGGTCTCCATTTGCGAATGGGAGCGTGAAGCACATTTCAGTACCGCTGGACCCTGATCGCTCCACCCAAATCCGGCCACCATTCCGCTCCACGATGCGACGGCAAATAGCCAGACCCATTCCAAGACCTGCACTCTGGCTGGGCACAAAGGGTCTGAACAGTTGTTCACGTAGTTGCTCATCAATCCCGGACCCAATATCTCGTACACTTACCAGCACGCCGTTATCACTGGCTGTCGCAGACAACCAGATACGGCGCTCGGAACGGGGGCTGGCATCCAGCGCATGTATCGCATTCATGATCAGATTCATAATGACTTGTTGAATTTGTACACCGTCGCCCCGAGCCAATGGGATATCCGCAGTCGAATCAATGCTCACTGTCACATCATGCGCGGCGATCTCGCCACCCAATATTCTTGTGACGAGATGTATCGCTGATTCAATATCAACCGCCGTTGATTCCTCTGTCTCCTCACGCAGCATGGTGCGCAGGCCATGAACAACGTCACCGGCACGTTTGTCATCGGCGATAATGTCTTCGAAGATCTCACCTATTTCCACGAGATCTGTATCTTTTTTAGCCAGAATACGTCGCCCTGCCTGAGCGTTACTCAATATTGCCGATAGCGGCTGATTCAACTCATGCGCCAAACCAGCGGCGACTTCACCCAGCATGACTGCACGAGTCAAGCGCTCCAATTCCCGGCGAGTGTGTCGCAAATCACTCTGTGTTTTGCGCCACTCATCCAGAAGCTGATATGTCAGCGCAGCAACAATCGCCAAAAAAGCAAATCCCATCATGTAAGGCATGCGAATGATGCCGATGTCTACCAACGGTGTATGGATACCAGCCAGTAAAATGAAAAGGATACTACTACCACCGACGATGATGGCGCGATTGCGCCGGTCCCGGCGCCATGCCTGCCAGGTCGCTTGCGCGAGAAAAACAAGGATAAGAAGACTGGCTATATCAGCCCATATTTTCATTGGATGAACGATGCCGATCGGATGGCTGAATAACTCGCCCCAAAAGGCCTCCGACTGGCCTATAGCCGTTATTTCACTGAAAACAGCACCACCTGGCGACGAGAAATTGATTACCAAATCAACCACCCGAAGGAGAACGATTACTCCGAGCAGCCAACGTGACCCTGCTTGCAAATACACCTGTATGAACCAAAGCAGTGATAGCAGCACGACAAAAGTCGAAATGTTGTCGAGTTTCTGAAGGTAAATGTACTGATCAATATCGCTTGTCAGCAGCATCAACATTTCCAGAATGACTTTACAGCCTGCTGCCGTCGCCATCACAGCGATAATGAGGTAATCGAGTTTGTAAGAGCCACGAATCCACAGCATCATGTGAACAAACGCCAACATGAAGCATACTGCCGCACACATGGACCACAGGATTGTTAGGATGCTAAATGTCGATGTCATTATTGACTATTATTCATGTTTGTGACGAACGCCGCTAATCAAAGTGTGGTTGGCACCTAATGTGCCTGGCCACCGACAGCCATTATAAGTAGTTCCCGCTGATTGCCTCGCAGAGCTGCCACCTGCCGCAACATCGATCGGACATTACTCCCGAAGGTCGATGTTAGTATTCACAAGAATGCCGCAAGACGGAACGTCTAATTCTCGATTGTTGTTCGATTGTCGGTCTTTACCACTTGTTCAATAGATTTGAGGAGAGACTCACTTTTGTCTTCAAAGTCCAGTCGGCCACATGCGAATGAACTCAACTAGATACATCGTTGTACTGGCGGCTTATTGCGCTGCGACGGTGAATGCGCAGGACCTCGCAATCGAGGAAGTCGTTGTCACCGCGACGAAGCGGCCGGAAAGTACCCAAGACATTCCGTTAGCCGTGAGTGCATTTACAAGTGCACAGCTTGCTGAAGCCGGAGTCAAGGATATTCGTGACATTGCGGGGCAGACACCCGGCCTGTCGATCAAATCCCGCGGCGATACGGAAGCATCCGTATTTATCCGGGGCATCGGTTCTCAGGCACCAGGCATTGGCGCCGATCCTGCAGTTGGAATTTACATTGATGGTCTTTACGCCGCTCGTGGCACGAACGCGACAGCCGCATTCTTCGACGTAGAGCGTATCGAGGTCGTAAAGGGACCACAGGGTACGTTGTTCGGTCGCAACGCCTCGGCAGGCGCGATCTCGATCATTACAAAAAAACCTGAGATCGGTGAGTTGTACGGATTTGCTCTGGTCGGATTCGGCGATGAAGGTCAACAGAAATATGAGTTCATTTACAATGCCTCCTTATCGGATACATTCGCACTGCGGCTCGGCGCTAAACACGACCGTCGCGACGGCTTGTACAGAAACGCTGCGACTGGAAAAGAGCTGAACGGCCGTGAAAACACGAACGCCCGCGTGTCGTTCCAATACGAGGGCGGCGGCGTCTGGAGCAGCTTCTTCTCCTACGAATATATTAACTCGACCAGCGTAGCCGGATTTGTTACCGCAGCAGAAGCATTTGCTAACGAGGTACGAATGGATGATGTGCCAGCAGACCAGGTCCTCGAATCGTCGAGAATAAATTGGACCAATGGCTGGGACTTCAATGATAGCGTTTCGTTGACATCGATCACCGGTTACTACGACCACGACGTCAATGTAACGCCGGTCGACGCCGATCTTGCCGAGTTGTTTGTAGCTTCATTCGAGGAGCCACAGACAGCCGAAATGTTCAGCCAGGAATTGCGACTCAATGGCAGAAACGGCGCCTTGGACTGGTTTGTCGGCGCAAGCTTTGTCATTGAGAACCTGACGTTCATAAACGATCTGAACTACGATGAATTCGTCGTTGCCGACTTGTTCGGGTTCAATGATCTCGACATTGACGGCGATGCCTGCAACGGCATGATTGATCTAGGCGACGGTAATGGTCCGTTTCCAGTGCCCGTATGCCTTGCGTCTGCGCACGAAACTCCGAGCGGTGACGGCGAAACAGAATCTGTAGCAATTTATGTCGACTTCACCTGGCATATCAGAGACTCGATTGACCTATCAGCCGGCGTTCGCTACACCAACGACGAAAAAACACTGACTTACGACAATCCGACCACGGGCGGGCTCCTCAGCGGTTTTGATCCGCAGATCTTTGGCTGGATTACACCTATGGCTGTCACCGACACTAAGAGTTTTTCATCGACCGATCCACGTCTTGCAATTAGCTGGCACGTCACTAAAGGCACAATGATTTATGCAAGCGCGGCCCAGGGATACAAATCCGGCGGTCTGAATCGTCAGTACGATCCAACAGCCGGCACGATTCGGCCGTTTGATAAAGAAGAAAGTACAGCCTACGAGCTCGGAGTCAAGACGGCTGTCTGGCGTGGGCGTGGCCAGATCAACGCGGCCATATTCCGCAACAACTACAACAACTACCAGCTCGAGGAATTCATCAACCTGGTCCCGCAAATTAACAATATCGGTGACGCCAGGGTTGCGGGATTTGAGGCCGACTTCCGGTTCCTTCTCACCAGGTCTTTCGAAGTCCTGGGGTCATTGTCGCTGCTGGACGCCGAACTGAAAGATGCAGCCACTGCTGCGAATCGGGGCAACAAAATGCCGCATTCACCTGAGACTTCAGGTCACATTTCGGGCAAATGGTCAGTGCCGGCCGGAAGCGGCGACTTCGATTTTATCGCGACTTGGACTTACAGTGACTCATTCTTCTTTGATCTAGCCAACACATTTGAGCAGGAGTCCTACAGCACAATTGATGCGCGTATCTCTTGGGCAAATGATACGTGGGGTGTTGCGCTGGCCGGTCAAAACCTAACGGACGAGGAGATTCTGGCTGAGCAGTTTCTGTTCCTGGATGTAACCAGTATTCGAGCACCAGGTCGATTACTGCGTTTCGAGACGCACCTGAACTTCTAGGCCATGCGCCGACGGCTTTGCGGCACCCCGTAATCCGCGCACTCGCAGTCGCCCTGTGGGCGACTCAGTTCGATCTCTCCGGCCGCAAAAAAATAGGGACCCGAATGGGTCCCTATATTTATTGGCGCGCCCGGAGAGATTCGAACTCCCGACCGCCCGGTTCGTAGCCGGGTACTCTATCCAGCTGAGCTACGGGCGCATTGTTCTGTTAATCGCGCGCTGGGGCGCGCTCCCACAGTCCATGGGGCGCACATAGTACTGTCCCGGGGTGCCTCCGTAAAGTGGAAAATCCCCTCAATCGACGGTACCGCCGGGGCCGCGATGCCCGTCCGGCAGCGCGAAGAACTGCAGCTCCTCGAGGTCTCCACCCAGCGATGCCTGGCTCGCTGCAGGCTCGGCCCTGAGGCGTTCCACCCAGCGATTTGCCTCGGTCATGTAGTGGTCGTAGAGCTGCTTTCTGAGCGGCAGTGACAGCCTCGCGGGTTCGCCCTCATCCTTGGCGAGCGCAGCGTCCAGGGAGAACTGCGGCAGGTTCGTCGGCAGCTGCCGATGTTCCCAGGTGCCCGTGCAAAGGTCGAAGTCGTACAACGCCAGGAATTCGTGGCCGTGTTTTGCGATGAAGTTAACGGCGCCGATGATGTAATCGACCTCGGCGTCATCCATAACCCAGTGCAGCCCTACCCTGCACCAGCCCGGCTTGATACCGCAGTAACCATCCTGCACGGCATTGCGATAGCGCTCTGACGTCTCCTCGTCAATATTGAGCAGGCGATGGCCATACGGGCCCGCGCAGGAGCAACCGGCCCGGGACTGAATGCCGAACAGGTCGTTGAGCAAGGCCGTCGCGAACTTGTGGTGCAGGTACTTGCCGTCCGGCGTCCTTATATTGAACGAGATAATTCCGACGCGCTGCTCCGGGTCCGGATTTCCCAGGATCTCGATGCCGTCGTCGTGGCGCCAGGTGTCCATCGCACGCTTCGTGTATTCGTGCTCGCGTCTGTGGATCGTGTCGACACCGACACGGTCCTTGATCTGGAATACGGCGGCGGCCTTCATCGTCTGCAGCACGCCCGGCGTGCCGGCTTTCTCGCGTTCTTCAATGCGACTGATGAAGTCCTGGTCCGTCATGCCGACATAGTCAACCGTACCGCCCGCACTGACGCTGGGTGGCAAATCGCGATGATAGATGCGCTGATTGAAAACGAGCACGCCGCTCGATCCCGGCCCGCCGAGGAATTTGTGCGGCGAGATGAAGATAGCGTCGAGGCTCGGATCATCGCCCTCATCTGCCGGCGCTGGATTCATGTCGATCTCGACATACGGTGCGCATGCCGCAAAATCGAAGCAGGCGATAGCGTCATACTTGTGCAGCAAAGAGGCGATCGCGCTTACGTCTGTGCGGATACCTGTAACGTTGGAGGCCGCCGAGAAAGAGCCGATTCGCACTCTGCCTTCGTAGGCTGGATCCTGCAGTACCTCTTCCAAATGCACGAGGTCAACGTTGCCACTTGCGTCGAGACGAACTTCGACTGTCGTCGCGAGCGACTGCCGCCACATGATTTCATTCGAGTGGTGCTCATAAGGCCCGACAAAGACAACCGGCCCTCTCCGGTTGATCATTGTACGAACGACTTCGCAGTCGACGTTTGAGTCGGGGCATCCGATAGCTTCAAAGAGGGTCTTGCGCGTCGCAGGTGCCAATGCAACACCAACGATCTGCTGCAGCTTCTCGATTGCGCCGGTCGCGCCTGTGCCGACAGCAATGATGCGCCCATCAGGTCCCGCGTTGACCGAATCCTTGATCGCTGTCTCGGCCTCGTGCAGCAATTGCGTCATGCTGCGCCCGGTAATGTCGTCCTCGGTGTGGGTATTGGCGTAGACGCGCTGCAGGCTTTGCAGGTAGGACTCTACGAAACGCAGACACCGCCCGGACGCCGTGTAGTCACAGTAGACCATCAGGCGTTCCCCGAACGGTGTTTCGAACGTCGAGTCGACCCCGACGATTTGCTGCCGCAGGTAGGCGGCATCCAGCGATTGCTTGCTATTCGAGTGCTTGCTCATAGTCAGGAGTCTACCTGACCAGAGCCGCAAATAGCCGGTCCGCCCGGATTACTCCTCCGGTCCCAACGCGTCTTCGATCGAATTCGCGATCTTGCTCGGAACGTTCATATTGGCGGTGAAGGCCCGATAACCGGAATCCCAGAAGTAAAGCTGCATGCGCCACATCTGGCCATAATGCAGCACCACCGTCTTATCGGCTTCCTTGACGATCAGCACGTCGGTCGGCAGTGCCGCCACGTGGTCCACTCCAGGATAGGGTGCCAACTCAGTCTTGTCGTCGCTGCGGAATCTCGAGTTGATCTGGACCATGCGGTCCTCGATGTACGGGTTTGTGAGGCCGATGAACACGGCATCGTCACGCACCCGAATTTGTGCAATCTTTTCCCAGCCATGCGGGAACGTCTCGTCGGCGATCTCGCCCGCCTCGATCCTGGCAACAACCCGGTCGATAACGGCTTCGAAGTTCTCCGCCGTATCTTCTTCGATCAGCAACTGGCTCTTCTGCCAGGTCCTGAACTTGGCCATCATCCGTGCCGGACCGTCACCCTTGTACTTGTTGTAATGCTTTTCTTTTCTAAGGGGTTTCGTCTCTACGCTGACAGCCTCACCGGGCACGCCTGCTACGAGCTGCCGAACTTCATCGGCAACGCCGCGAGCCGCTTCAATCATCGTGTCGTAATTCGGTGACTGGGAGTAATACACCATCGCGTGAGCAACCGGGTTGCCCATGTTCACTACGGTCTTCTGCTCATCACCCTGGGTGAAGACTGCAATTCGCAAAACCTGTGCGGAAATAGTCCGCGGCGGCTCGGAACGCGCAGCCTCGATGTACGTTGGCGACGTGAAAATGAAGATCTTCGCCTGGTGAGCGCCCTCTGGCACGCGAACGTCATGCGAACCATGCAAGACGAGGCCCGAGCCCTCGAACGCCGCCTCAATCGCTGCAGTCGTCTCCGGGAAGCTCGCTGACGATTCGTGAATCGTCTCGAAAATACCGAACTTGTCGGCAGCGTACGATGGCAGTGCGTAAAGCACTGCCATCGCGACTACCGCTGTGACACTTAGCTTTTTCACAGCGTATCTGCCGTCAGAACCGGTACGAGACTTCGAACTCGAACTGGTCCATCGTGATCTCGAGGGTCTGTGTCGGGTCAAACATGTTGGGACCCGTCACGGAGTTCTCCGGCGCGTACATGAACGAGAAACTCCAGATACCGCTCCCTCTGGTCTGGCGCGTCAAGCCGAACGTGATGTGCTGCTCCATGACGCCCGGCGCCAGGATATTGAACAGTACGTCGGCTGCCTGGATCGGCTGCTCGCCATAGCTGTAGCCAAAGCGCCACGTGTTGGACTCGTTTTGTGTCCACTCGAAGCCGAGCTTATAGGTTGTCATGTCTTCCCAACCGAAGCCGGCTCCGTTGTTGCCGCCGAGACAGGACTCGAGATCAGTGCCACCAAATGGCAGCGTCGGGCAAGCCAACATATTCGCCATCGGATTTGCAACCGCGTCGACATCACTATAAGCAACGAGTTCGAAGTCCAGGTTCACACGCAGTGCATCGGTCGCGAGAAAAGACAGTCCCGCCTTGGTGCTGGCCGGAATATCGAAACCGCCCGCCTCTGCGAACAGGTCTGCGTAATCGTCAAATTCGCCCATCGACATCTTGGACTGGTAGGACAAGCCAAAGCTGACCCTGTCAGTCATGCCCCACCACATTCCGGCACCGAAACCCCAGCCGAAAGACATGTCGTGGCCGTTGTCCGACAAGGCTGTCGGAAATGCCGTGCCACCGGACGCCGCGAAGGTCTTCGTTATGGGCGCGAACGTCGTTATGCCCAGGGCTTCGAACATCTGCACTGCGACGATGGGTCCGATGCCCCAGGAAAAGTTGTCATTGACTTGCGCCGAGTAGTTTATGGCCAGGAATGCCTGGCTCAGATCGACACCGGCAATACCTGCACAGTAAGGCCCGGGCCCTGTTACGGGCGTCGGGGACTGGCCCGTGTTATCACAGAAAAACGATGTCGCAGACGCATTCCCGTCATCCCAGTCGGTATTCATGCCGCCGCGACCATAGAAAGCGCCCGTGATATTGCCGCCGTTCGCGAGGCTCCAGTTTTTCGCGACGAACGGAATCGGGAAATACTCGCTGCTGCTGTCGATCGTGCCCTCGTTAATCGTAAAGGAGGGAAGGAAAACGCCTCCACCGAGGTCTATCAGCGCACCATTCAACTGGCTCGGACCCGCCGTGTAGCTGCGCCTCGGGCTAAAGATTGAGAGACCGACCTCCCAGCTATCGCTGGCGAATACACCGAGCGCTGGGTTCGACGCGGACATGATCGCGCCCATGTCGGCATTCGAGCCGATGCCCGTGCCGGCCATGCCTTTGGACTGCGTGCCGACGCCATGTGTGAAGTAGCCATTCGTGGCCATGGCCGCGCCACTGGCCACCAACGCTACTGCCGCGAGCAGCCAGGCTGCCGCGCTTCTGATCGTGAACTTCATTACGTTCTCCTCAAGCCATACGGACCTGGTGGCCCTGGCATTTCAAATTAGGTCCGTGCGCCCCCGCACTGTCACCCGGTAACTATTTGTTCGCGTCGCCCGCGCCGCAGAACAGGTCGTGCAACGTTTCCATCACTTTGGTCGCCTCGTCGCCTGCCAGCGAATAACTTACCGACTGGGCGTGTTTTCTCGCTGTTACAATTTTTTCGCGACGGAGTACGGCAAGATGCTGTGACAAGGCTGACTGACTCAAGCCCAGAATCGTCTGCAATTCGCTGACGGTTTTCTCTCCCTCGGAGAGCTGACAGAGAATCATCATGCGCCACTCGTTCGCCATGGCCTTCAGCAGCTCGCACGCGTTCGATGCCATGTCGTGCAGCTCCGTCAGCTCCCTGGGGTCCTCCGTCACTGCGGTCGTTTGCTTATCGCTGGTCATTTCTGCGTCGGATAGCCGCGATTACTCGCAGCCACCAAATCCCTCTGACTCCATCTTGGCCTCATAAGGCGCCGCAACCGCGTCACCCGTGACCAGTGAGCCTTTGACCGAGTCCCACTCCTCCGGCTGCAGGATGACGAGCCAGCCAGCGTCATAGGGATCGTCGTTGGCAAGCGAAGGATTTGCGACCAGGTCGTCATTGACGGCAATTACCTCACCGCCGGCGGCCGACTTTGCCGGCCCGACCCACTTGCCGGATTCGAGCGTGCCGCAGGACTTGCCGGCCCTGACCGAGCGGCCCGCTTTCTTCGGCGTGAATGCGACCAGCTTGCCAGCCATCGCCGTCGCGACCGTCGTCATACCGATCTTGACAGTGCCGTCGCCCTGCTCCTGGAACCAGATATGATTGTCGACGTCGTAAAGAAGGTCGTCGGGAAGATTACATCCGCGTACAGATGGCATTGTCATGCCTCCTTTGTAGTCTGTGTTTCATTTCCGGAATCCAGGCGTATCGGTCGCGATGAACAACAGAACTCCCCCAGCCCGGCTACTTGCAACTTGCCGCTGATGAACAAATACAGGTGACTGGATATCATCTTCATCATGGCCAGACGATTAGTAATTTCCGTATCGTCGGGCTGCAGGGTGATCAGGTTGTAGTGGTACGCGACCTCCCGGCACGTCTCGCGGCAGGCATTGAAACTCGGATCGCCCTTCGCGCCTTGCCGATGGAGGGCAAGCAGCCGGAAACCTTCGCGCTGATCGTCTGTCGGGGTGTCGCCGCGGGCGGTCACCCAGTGCTCGATCACTTCCTCGCTGAGCGCCAGCAATTCGGCCGCACCAGCCGCGGCGCCACGTTCATCACTGACGGCGTCCATGGCCTGCTCGATGTCGGCCAGTGACCTCATCCGAGCCCCTTTTCCTTCAGGAAGCGGATCGAGTCGGAGATGTTTTCGTGCACGCCGACCTTGCGCGGTTTGAGCCCCAGCGCCATGCCGAGCAATTGCGTGAAATACAGTATCTTGATGTCGACCGTCTCGCCGAGGACCTTCTCGGCACGGATCTGGTGCATCTCGAGCCCGCTGTGACAGGTCGGGCACTCCGTGGCAATAACGTCCGCACCGGCGAGCTTCGCCGTTTTGAGGATGTTCAGAACGAGCTTCGTCGAGGTATCGCTGTCCGACAGTGTGTGTGCTCCACCGCAGCAGGCCGTTTTGAGGGGGAAGTCAACGTTTTCAGCGCCCGCTGCGGCGAGCAGATCATCCATGAAGTGCGGCTTCGAGGTCGACTCGCTGCCGGGTCCCTGGTCTTTCTCGGGGAAGATATGTCGCGGCCGCGTGTACATGCAGCCGTAGTAGTTGGCGATCTTGATGCCCTCGAGCGAGTTCTTGACGCGCTCTCGCAAACCGTCCTCGCCAATCGCATCCTTGATCCAGTCGAGTGCGTGGATGGTCTCCACCTGCCCCGACTCGTAGGTCTTGTGGCCGGCCTTCTTCGATAGCTTGTCGACGACCTCGACCGACTCGTTGTCGTTCGCGAGATCGTATTCCGCTTTCTTGAGGTTGTGGTAGCAGCCATTGCAGGGCGCCATGACGACGTCCATGTCCATCTCGTTTGCCGCGACGGACATCACCCTCGATGACAGGTAGGTCTGCAATTTCGGATCGACGTTCTTGACTTCCATCGCCCCGCAGCAATTCCAGTTCTTTACCTCGACCAGGTCGAGGCCGAGCGCCTTCCCAACCGCCTTGGTGGACCTATTATAAGAGTGGCCGCTACCCTCGAGCGCACAGCCCGGGTAGTAAGCAACCTTTTTGTACTTGTCCTTCGTCGTCATCGGCATTGTTCCTCAGGCGGCGACGTCCTGGTCCGGTCGTTTCGCCAGCGCAGCAAGATTGAGCGCTTCCGCGTGTTTGTCATGCTGCTCATCGATGTATTCCTGCATCGCAGCAGATGCTGCGGACCAGTCGCTGGTACGCGGCGCGACGAGCGTTGCGAGACCCATGCGGGTGAGCATTCCTATCGGCAGGCCGCGCAGCATGCGTTTGACCATCTCGACCATCCAGGGCTGCATCAGCCCCTGCTTGGTACGAGCGAAGAAACGGCGCATCGTGCGACTTTCCTCGATCTTGCCGGTCTTCACGATCTGCTCCGTGAACACCTCGTCGAAGTGCATCGACGGCGACTTCGGCGTGTGTCCCTTGTGCTCCAGCCAGTGCGCCGTCGCCTTCATCACACCTTCCGGGAACACATCGCGAGGACAGGCATACGTGCACTTGTTGCAGGACACGCACTGCCAGATGATGTCTTTATCGCGCAAGAGCTCCGATTCCATGCCCATGCGGATCAGGTAGATCCAGTAACGCGGATTGAAATCCGGGTTGATCGCGTTGACGGTGCAGGAATTCGTGCAGGAACCGCATTGCCAGCAGCGGTGAATAAATTCGCCACCCGGCAGTGAACCGATTTCTTCCTCGAGTGCCTCGTTGTAGTCGGTCACAACGCGTGACTCGATGAACGTGCTCCAGTGCCCCGATACATCGACGCCGTCGATCACAAGCTCATCGTGCGTCTTGAGGTTCTCGGGCCGGATCAGCGATTTTTCGTGAATGGGCATCCAGTACTCTCTAGTTCAGGGGGTTGCTGTCATCGATGACGAATGCCTCGCCATCGATTGATTTCAAACGCGTGCGTCCGTTACCGGGCCGGACACCATCGAGCCCGAGTAATCGACGCGTATGCTGCATCGGATCTTCCGGCGCCGAAAAGTCGGCGCGCAGGTAACTGCCGCCCTGTTCGCAAATGTACTGCGCGTAAATCTGCGCACAGAGGATGTCGACGTACTGCAAAATGTCGCGGAAGAAACCGTTGTCGCTCAGGTACTGGCTCAGCTCTTCACGCAACATCAGGTAGGTTCCGTAACCGTCGCCCACCGGAATTGTGATGTGGTCAATGTCCTCGGCATGCCAGATCTCGCGCAGCACGCCGGTATTGGCCTGCCTGTCCCAGACCCAGCGATTCATGAGTGGGAAGCGCTCCGGCTCGGTGTTGTGCAGGACCTCGGTCGCGAGGTCGCGAACCCAGCGGTGTTTCTTGTCATTCGGAAAGCGTGCGCAGAACGCCTCGATTCGTGCATCGACGGTCTCGTCGTCGGTCAATAGCCCCGCGAGCGCCTCGCGCACTTCCGCAAACGAATCTTCGTTTAACCACGGACCGATGCGCCGGCGGACCGTGGACATGAAAGTGCACAGCCCCTTGAAGGTTTCGAGCTCGAGATTTTCGACATCATCCGCGAGCGCCTGGCCGAACATGTCGCTCTTCAGCTTGACCGCATCAACGTAACGTTCGATTCCTCCCAGCTCTTCGGATCCCTTAATCATGGTCTGCGTAGCCATCCGAATCGCGTCGGCGGAAAGATCGAGTACGGGTCGCTCGACTTCAACGGGTTTGATTGCGGAAAAGAAAGGCATTCGAATGACAGGCCGTCTAGGCTACCGCTTCCTTGAGTCCCGAGAGCACGGCCATCGCCGCTGCATGTCCCTGCGCAATTGAGTCGTCGATAGTCTCCGGGCCCGTGGCCGCACCTGCGACATAGACACCGGGACGCGAAGTCTGGCCCATCGCACCGTAGCGATTGGCCGATTCGATATGGCCGTGCGTCTCCAGGTCAACGCCGAAAATGTTCGCGATGTCGGGGTTGTCGACATTCGGGTCCATGCCAATGGCGTGCACAACCATGTCGAACGGGATAGTGATTGGACGCTTGACCAGCGTGTCCTCGCCCTTGACGATCAACTTCTCACCGTCAGACGTGACTTCGGCGATGCGCGCCTTGATGTACTTGACCTTGAACTCTTCCTGGCTGCGCCAGTAGTACTTGGTCTCGTAAAGTCCGAAGGTGCGGATGTCCATGTAGTAGATGTAGACGTGGCAGTCCGGCAACTCTTCACGAATTTCCATCGCGAGGTTCGATGACACCGTGCAACAGATCTTCGAACACCACTCGCGCCCGATTTGCCGATCGCGCGAACCAACACACAACAGGATCGCAACGCGCTTCGGCTGGCGGCCGTCGGATGGGCATTTCACGCCCTGCCCCGACGAGATCATCTGCTCGACCTGCGTCGTCGTGACAACGTCAGGGAACGTGCCGAAACCCCACTCGGGCTTGTTCACCGAGTCGAAATGGGTAAATCCACTACAGAGTACCGCAGCATCAACTTGTGCGTTTTCACCATTGGAAAGCTGTGCCGTGAAATTTCCAGGAGTGCCATCGAATTTTGTCACCGTGGTTCCGGTAACTACTTGCACGTTCTCGTCGGCTTCAACTCTTGTAACCATGCCGCCGATCGCATCTTTCGCCCACTCGCCGGTGGGCACCAGCTTGGCGTAGCCGGAGAGTATCGGCGCGCCGCCGAGCTTGTCTTCCTTCTCAACGATAACGCTCTGCTTACCCACGGTTGCAAGACTGTGGGCCGCAGCCAGACCGGCGGGGCCGCCGCCGATGATCAGTACAGGTTTGCTCATTTTAGTCGCTCTTGGGGTTTGAACCCGGGGCCGGACGTAATCATCAGGCGCGGGTCATAGAGTGATTCGCCCTTGCCAGCTTCGACGTCCTTGAGGTAAGCCTCGAATTCTGCTTTTTTCTTCTCCCAGTCGATGCCGAGCTTCTCCATCAACGACTCGGTTGACGAAGCATGCCAGTGCGACTGGACGATCTTGTAGGGGTGCGCACCACAAACGAGCGCAGCGAACTGGCAATCGGCAAGCACCGGAAGGTCAACAGGTTTGCCTGCCGCGGCGCCGATCCACTGGTTCTTGTCGAGCGTCGTGATACAGCCCGTGTCATGACCAACCATCATGTCCGCGCGCGCTTCTTCCTGCGCCACGCGGATTTTGCGATCGATGGCAAAGGAGCGTGTGAATTCACGCTCGGAAATTATGTGGCGGAAGCCGAAACCGCAGCAGTCGTACCACGTGCGATAGTCGATGACTTGCGTGCCCAGCGCTTCGAGCACACTCGTCGTCACGGCGACGCGATTGCCGCCCAGCGTGTTGTCGTCGTAGATCGCGTCCTCGGGAACCATCTTGTAGACGTGGCAGGCCGGGTGCACCGTCGCACGGATGTGACTGCAGTCGATAACCTGCCGCTTCGCGATCTCATCACGCATGACATGCAACCACTCGGAGTAGTGCACGACTTCTTCGGGAATGAGCAGCTTGCCGTCAACGAGTCGGCCAAGCTTGCCGAGAATCTTCTTGACGCGCTCGCGCAGCTTCGCGGAATGCAACAGGTAACCACGCACTTCCTTGTAGTTGCCGAACGAGGTGCCGCAGTGCACCAGTGGGTAATAGTAGCCTTCTGGCAAGCCTTGAGCTTTTGCGCTCACATATGCCTGGTGGAAGTTGCGCAGGAAGACGGCCGCGAGACTCTCGATATTGCCGATACCCGAGCCATGGTAGTTCCAGGCCGTACACGACGTCTGGTCGGTTTCGTCGAGATACTTGATGTCCATCTCGTTCATGAGCCAGAGCAGTGACGCCGGGTATCCCGGAATGTTGCCGCACTGACCGCAGGACTTGTGATGCCAGAGTTGCGTCGTGGGTACGCGCTTGTCCCAACCGTACAGGGTCTTGACCGTGACCGGATTGTGCTCATCGGTAACCCGATGCACGACGATCTCGCCGTCCTTCTCGAGGTCCCACATGATGTCACGCACGTCCTCGACGCGATCCTTGTTGGTCAGCATCGAGCGCTTGTTGACGATCTGGTCGACCCACACAGTCGCTACCTGGGCGTCTTCCTTGCTCAGGTTGGCATCGGTCCATTCGGAGCCGTGACCTGTCAAACGCTCCCCCCCATTACCGTTTTCGTTAGCCATTACTCTCTCCTAAATGCATCTTTGTGGGAGCGCGCCCCAGCGCGCGATTGTGGCGCGATCGCGCGCTGGGGCGCGCTCCCACAGTATTATTCGAAGATTCCCTAGTCGTCATCCTGCTCGTCCATCCAGTCTTCGTAGTCATCACGTTTTTCATCCATGATGTCCGAGATGACGTCGAACAGGTTTTCGTCAATCGTCTCCAGGCTGTCGAGCACGCCCGTCTCTTCCCAGATCGTGTAGAGCTCGACAGAGGTCTTCAGATTTACTTCCCATGCCGTCTTGGTCGTGTGCAAGGTCGGCATCGGGATTGCTTTTCTGAGCGTCTCCAGCGGTGCATCAATCTTCGAGACGTTCGGACCCCAGTCGGCGAACCCGTCCGGGGTAATCATGTCCGGAGATAGCTGGTTGCCGGTCGATATGAGTTTCAGCATCACGCGGCTGAACGGCCGCAGCACGCTCTTCGCCGATTCCATGCCGTGCTTGATGGCTGTTTCGCGCATCAGCATGATGAGGCCGCCCGGCGAATTGCCGAAGGGACAACGCGCGGCACAGGTATAGCACTGTGCACAGGACCAGATCTTTTCCTGCATCGCGTCGTGGATACCCTCGAGATTCTCGGTCCAGAGGAGTTGCACGATCTCGCGCGGGCTGAAGTCGTAGTAATGTGCGGCCGGACAGGTCGCCGTACAGATGCCGCAGTTCAGGCAGCCATTGAGTTCATGGTCGTAGCGAAGATCCGCCTGAATGTCCTGAAATATCTCCTCCAGTTTCTCGCGTTCGACCGGCGGCGAATCCGATACCGGATCGCCAATGAATTCCTGAATGCGGGACGTGGAGGAGTGAGACATACAGTATTCCGGATTGAGCTAGTAAGACAGGACGCGACAGTCCTCTTCCATGACTTGTTCGATCAGGTGTGCGCCACCGACGATGCCCTCGCACTCGGGAATCAGGTCGTCGACGGTCATGTCGAACAGGTCGAGATTGGGCGAACAGCAGTAAAACTTGGCGCCGGCTTCGTGTGCGTCCTGGATGAAACTGTAGACCGACTTCGGCGAGCCTTCCTTGACAAACAGCGTCTCGGCGACGCCCTTCTTCATGAGCCTGCCGGAGGTTGCCGTGCAGATGACATCCACTTCGTAGTCCATTGCCGCGGCGACGGTTGCCTGGAAGATCGGGGCACCGAGTTCCTCGCCGTTACGAGGATCGGTATTCGCCATGACGATGATGAGTTTTTCAGCCATTTTTCTTGTCCTCTCTGTCGTCAGGCACCAGCTGGCGGCCGTCTAACAGTTCATTAGCATATACTAAATTACTTGATTATCCAATTCCGCCTCGGTCATTTCAGCCGCTTTGGGTGATGACATAAGGGAAGTACATTGCACAAGTCCGGTCATGATCGGAACGAGATCGTCCTCGATTTGGCGTTGCTCGGCACGCAGGGATTCGAGTTTCCCGGCGGCGTCCTCGGGGACCTCCTCGAACTCCATGATCAGGTCCTCGACCATGCCGAGCTTAATACCGGGATTGCCCAGAAAACCATAGGCATTCTCACCAACGCGAAACACGGCGGGGCGACCAGCCTCATCGACGGCCAGGATCTCCGCGCTGTCCGGCAACACGGGCCGGTCCCTCATATAGATGACCTGGGTGAAGGTCTCCGGCAGGAAGCCGTTCAGGGCGTCGTCTCGAGTCCGCGTCGCGATGCCCGATTCAAAGACGAAGTCAGCCGTCTCGCTGCCGCCACCGGCGGCGATCGCCAGGATCTGGGCGCCGAGGCCGATGCCGATCACCGGGGTGCCCTCTGCAAGGCGGGCCCTGGTGAGTTCGACTTCCTCTGCGAGCGTCGGCAGGTCGCGGGTTCCCGCAGATCCCCAGGGCCCGGCGCCGAGCAGGATCAATGCGTCCGCGGGCAGATCCGGTGCCGGCAATTTGCGGCCGCCGGCGAACGGGCGGAAATACTGGAAGCGGATGCGCCGCCCCTCGAGGTGATCTTCCATCAGGCCGAGATACTCACCGGACGTGTGCTGAATGACAGCGACCACGTTCATCGGCGATTCGCCGCGCCCGGCAAGCTTGAAGGCGTCGTCCGCGTTACTGCACTCAGCCATTGGCTGCTCCTGCACCGAGCGCACTGGCAATCGACGCCTGGAAGTCGGCCGGCGTTACGCTAAGCATGTCGATATCGCTCTCCGCGAAGAACTGATCGATTGTGGCGTCCACATCATCGAGTCGGCACCCCGCAAGACGGGCCTCGAGGTCGAACACGATGCGCGGCGGCGTAACGAAGAAATCGCCGCTGATCAGCACGCGCTGCAATATATTCCGCGTCGGACCGTCGACCTTGACGAAGGAATCGATGGTGCCACCGGCGCCGGTATGCGAGCCGGCGAGTACTTCATCGTCGGCTGCAGGATCGTCAATCTCCCGCAGGAACTCTTCGGTGCCGATTTCCTCGTCGTAGTACTGCGCTGCCAGCCGTTCTTCACCCTCGGTAATGTCGCCGTATTCCGCCTCTATGCCGAGCACATCCTTGAAGCCCTTTAGCAGCGCGATCTTGATGAGTTCGAGGTCAGGTGTCTCCGGCCCCAGTATTTCCTTTAGTGTTACGACGCGTTGCGCGGCAGTGTCGAGCTCTCGCTTCGCCAGCTTGCTCTGGGGCACATGCAGCGCGTTGACCATGCGTTGCGGGTTCAGGTCGACCAGTACCGTGCCCTGGTAAATCAGCACGTCGCCGTCATAGAAGCCGCCCGTGCCGCTGATCTTGCGGCCGTCGACCTCGATATCGTTCCGCGGCCTGAATCGCGCATCCACGCCGAGCGCCTGCAAGCCGGCGGCGGCCGCATTGCAGATTTCCCGTGCCAGGTCCGGCAATGCGGCAATACCGAGCGACGAGCGGTTGAATACAAGTTCCCAGCCAAGCTGTCTTTCGTCGAGGTAGATCGCGCCACCTCCCGTGATGCGGCGCACCGTGCCGATGCGGTGTTTCGCGCAATAGTCGAGATCGATCTCACGACTCAGGTCCTGGTGGCGACCGATCAATGCGGTCGGCGGGAAGCTCAAAAAACGAATCGTATCCGGCACACGACCCGCCTGGCGTTCGTCAATCAATGCAGCATCAAAGGCGATGTTCGCGCGACCTTCGCGTACACCGGTATCGATGATTCTGAATGGGTTCGCCATTTGTGAACGTAGCTACTCGACCCGGACAGGGACATCGAGTTGCTTGCGAATTTTCTTCAGGTCCTTCTTCTTTGGCTGGAACGGGTAGCTCGCGATATCGCTCGGCGGCGAATCGCCGTAAGGGCGATCGCAGGCGGAAATATCGTCCTGGAACTTGCCGGGGCAACCGGAAGTTCGGAACGCTGTGCCTTCCTCGATGATGCCCGAGAGCTCGCTATCCGATATGCCGTAACTCTTTACGCGACCGAGGTCGTCGAAGCGCATGTGGTCGACACGCACATCCCGGTAGTCGATCAGGTAACGCGCAAGCTGCACACGCCGCCATTGATCGCGTGGCGTCGCGGGCAAATGGTCCATAAGTGATCCCTGCTCGGGGAAAAAGCAGAACATATGGCTGTGACCACCGAGGTCGACCAGTTCCTGCACGAGATTCAACACCTCGTACTCGGTCTCGCCCATGCCGACGATGATGTGTGCACCGAATTTCTGCGGCCCGAAGATGTCCTTCGCCTCGTTCATGATTTCCCAGTACTTCGACCACTTGTGCGGTGACTGCACACCCTTGCCACGGGTGCGATCGAATAGCTCGGGCGTTGCGGCATCCAGGGCGACCGTGAAGATATCGGCGCCGAGATCGCGTGTTCTTTGCACATCGTCGCGCGTCATCGTCGTCGGGTTCGACAGTATTGAAACCGGAATCGCGTCCGGATCGATGCGGTCGGTCCACTGCTCCAGCACCGTGAATGTGTCCGCCTCCGAACGCGGATGCGTGATCATCGAGATGCACATGCGATGGAACGGGCTGCTCTCCGGGTCTTCGGCAACGATGTCGATGATCTCTGCCATGGGCACGGCCGGCCAGTCCACGCGGATAAAGTTGCGGTCGGCATAATCCCGATCAGCCTCGCGGTGGCGAGCCAGTCCGCAGTACGCGCAGTTCGCGCGGCAGCCTTCGGGATAAGTAAGCAGCAGGTTCAGGCAACGCGTGCACTCGCAACCGTACATACGTCCGCTCATGACGCCGAGCGTAATCGCGGCTGCCGTCGACAGTTGTACGTACTCGGGTGACTTCATGTGTGGCGCGAGGATGTTGTTGTTCGGCAGATACACACCTCGCGGCGGTATATCGTTGGCCTTGACGTGACGGCCATTCTTACGCTCGACCGGCGTCTTCTCCGGCAACCGCGGCTCCATGGCGTCGAACGGGTTGTGGTCCCTGCCCGACTGCTTGCCAGCAACTGCCGGCCCGGATTTCTGTTCGATACAACTCATCTGCTTTTTACCTGTGGTCGCTTATGCCGCGAACGATCGTTCATTCGGGAGATTCAGGTTGCTGCCGAGCTTAATCGAGCAGCAGGAATGTGCCTGCGTGAACGGCCTGCCGATCGTGTGGGCAACGGATACCGCGCCATCGGCCGGGAATGCGATGCCATCGAGCCCGGCCATGATCGCGTAGGCGTCGGTTACGCGCTTGTGCATGCCGGGTGGTCGTGCACAGCCGAGCAAGACCTGCTGGTCCTGGAGTCGCTCGCGCGCCTCGCCAAAGATCCGCCCGACGTCCGTCGTCTCGGGTGTCACGAACGTACCGGGCTTGGCATAGAACGGCATGATCACGACAAGCACGAGTGCATTGACATCGTAACGGCTGACGATATCCAGCGCATTCGCCTCGCCGAGGATGTGGCCGTAGTGCAATCCGATCACGATGTGCGGCGTGACTTCCATCGAGGTCGTACACAGCGCTGCCAGTGTTGCCTCGAAGTCCTCGACAGGGCGGTCGAGGTTGTAGACCTCGTTGATCGTCTCCTGCGCGCCGATCACGTCCATCATGACGGTGTCGACACCAGCTGCCTCCAGCTCTTTCGCACTTTTCTCGTCCATGAGCGCACTGTGGATCGCGATCTTGAGCTGTGGATAGTCTTGCTTCAGTTTGTCGACCACTGGCAGGTAACGCGAATAGTTGATCTCGTTTTTTTTGTTCGAGCCCCCCGAGAGCAGAAAGCCGTTAAGGTTCTCGGTGTCGATCAGGTAACGCACCTTCTGGTCGAGAATGTCGGGCCTCGTCGCCGGTATCATCGGCTCGAGGATCTTCTTCTGACAATGATCGCAGTTGAGTCCGCAGGCGGCCGCCGTTATCGAGAATGCGGGGAAGCTGTTCTTGTTGCAGCCGCTGAGCTCGGTACTCGAGTACTCCTTGAAGGTCGGCGTGGAAAACCGGATCGGCCGCGGCTCTATGTCCGCCGAGCTGCGCTCGAAGTCATCGACGAGAGCTCGATCGAATTCGGCATCTTCCAGGTCCTCTATTTGCGCCAGCGCGTCAAACCATGTCATTCGCTTCGTCCTTTCCTTGTCCTGCATTCTACTGTTCTGATTCTACGCCGCCCGGGATTACGCATTGATGCTATCGGCAAGTGATCTTACGGAATCGCGCACCGTCCCGGGATACGGGCTATCCGCCATCGTCGTGAACCACGCCTCGTCGACATCCTCGTCGTCGACCAGGTCGCACTCCATACCGCGCAACAACTCGACGGCGTTTGTCGGCAACCGCGCCGGAATTTCCTGACTGCTGATTCGGCCCCACAGCCCTGTCCAGTAGCGCGCCAGTGTCCATGGATTATAGCCACCACCACCGACGATGACGGTGGGCACTTCGAATTCGACCAGCCGGTCAACGGCGTCCCACAAGACATTGTTGGACAACATCATGGTCGATAGCGGGTCGCCGGCCAGGCAATCGGCGCCGCAACAGATCACGAGGGCATCCGTCGGTCGCGCTTGTGCAAGCGGCACGATCACATGCTCCACCAGGTACCCGAACTCGCTGTCATTGACACCCTTCGGTACCGGCAGGTTGAAAGCCCATTCGTCCGGGTACGACGTGGTGCCGCTGTACGGCCAGCGATAATCCTCATGCACCGACACCGTGGTCACGCGCTCGTCGTCAAAAAAGGCGATTTCGACGCCGTCCCCGTGATGGGCATCGAAGTCGACGTACATGAGGTTCTCGAGGCCAGCGTCGAGCAGCGTCAGAATCGCGAATACCGGGTCGTTGAAGTAGCAGAATCCGCAAGCCCTGTCCGGGCGCCCGTGATGTGTTCCACCCGATGGGTGAAACGTAACGTGCCCTGCGAGCGCCAACTCAGCGGCAAGTATCGAGCCACCGACGGTCATCGCCGCACGATCGAAAAGCCCCGGAAACATCGGGTTCTCAAGCGTTCCGATCTGGTAGCGGTTGCGCACGTCCGGCGCCACACGTCCTGCGGAGTCTGCGTATTGAAGGGCCTTGACGTAGGCGCGATCATGAAACTCGAGGAGCTGATCGACAGTCGCGGGCGAGCTTGCGCGAAAATTGTCGTCATGCAGCCAGCCGAGAAGCCTGGCGAGATCCGAGACGGCGGCATGGCGAACGAGGTTCAGTGGATGATTGCCACCGAAAGCCGGGCGACGGTAGATCTCGCTGCCGACAAAAATTGGCGCCGTCAACGCGGAGTCTCTGTTGTTCGTGGCCACTGTTTGGTAATTTTGCACGCCTTTATGATCGAATGTGGAAATTCCCCGCGCCTTCGGGTGCGCGGTAATATTCCATTCAACTAATAAAGACAATTATGATATTCTAATACGATTCACATCGCCACAGACTGATGTACCGAGGGGTGAACAACGATGTCCAGTGAAGCACAAGCCGTACAAACGAGCGCAGGCGAGGCGCCGGTTGCAGTTCCAGCAACCAAGAGCATGTCCATTATCGTGACCAAGGGGTCTCTGGATTGGGCGTATCCGCCTTTCATCCTCGCAACCACGGCAGCTGCAATGGGTCTGCCTGTAACGATGTTTTTTACGTTCTATGGCCTGCCGTTGCTGTTCAAGAAGCTCGATCTGCAAGTGACAGCGGCCGGCAATCCGGCGATGAAAATGCCGATGATGGGCGCGCACATGGGATTACCAAATCTCCTGACGGCCATCCCCGGCGTCGATGCGGCCTGTTCGGTGATGATGAAGAACCTTATTAATAAGAAGGGTGTCGCATCAATCGAAGAACTCAGAGAAATGGCCGTCGAAGCTGAAGTGCGCATGATCGCCTGCCAGATGACGTTGGACCTGTTCGAGTATTCGCTCGATGACATGATCGAGGGCCCGGAACTCGGAGGCGCCGCGACCTACATCGAATGCGCGACGCAGGCTGATATCAACCTGTTCATTTGACCTGCGACCGCAATCACTTCATACGGAGCTACAAGACATGGTAGACCATACACTTGATGCAAAAGGCCTGAATTGCCCTTTGCCCATCCTCAAGGCACGCAAAGCACTGAAAGAAGTGCCGGCCGGAGGAATCCTCGAAATCCTCGCGACCGACCCCGGGGCAGTTGCCGACTTCGAAGCATTCTGCCGGCAAACAGGCAACGAGCTGGTAGAGCATTCAGTGGACGACAAGGTGTATCGATTCCTGATCAAACACACCGCGGCGTAACATCGCAAAGTGAAGGGCGTGCGGGTCGTTATCCTCACGCCCTTTCTCTTGCACGACAAAAAACTCTTGCATGAAAGAAGGCAGGGACTTCGATAAATGGCCGTACTACCCGGACTGATCCTTGCACTGATCATCGCCCTTGGCGCCCAGTTCCTTTCCAAATGGATCGGCGTTGACCTGATGGGTCTGCCCAAGAGCCCGATCAGCTCCATCATGATGGCGATCTTGCTCGGCATGATCGTCCGCAACGTCATCACGTTGCCGCAGGTCTTTCGGCCCGGCATTCGCTTCGGCCTCGAGCGGGTCCTCAGAATCGGCATTGTCCTGCTGGGTATTCGGCTAAGCCTCGGCGAAGTCGGTGCGATCGGCCTGAAGAGCCTTCCCGTTATCATCGGGGCTGTCGTGACCGCACTGGTCGTCGTCACCGCCCTGTGTCGCAAACTCTGCCTGACGAACAGGCTTGGAACGCTGATCGCTCTCGGCACGAGCGTCTGCGGTGCAACGGCTATCGTCGCCACAGCGCCCGCCATTGCGGCCGAAGACGACGAGGTGACTTACGCCGTCGCCTGCGTGACGTTGTTCGGCATCATCGCCATGCTCGTTTACCCGTTTGCGGCACACTGGATGTTTGCTGCCGATCCGTTCAAGAGCGGCCTGTTTCTCGGCACCTCGGTTCATGAGACGGCACAGGTGGCTGGCGCCGGCCTCGTGTATCAACAGTTTTACGGCGAAGCACAGGCGCTCGATGTCGCAACCGTGACAAAGTTGGTACGCAACCTCGGCATGATCATCATCATTCCCCTGATGAGTATCGCTTATCACCGTAACCATGATGACGGCGGCGAAGCGCCCAAGTGGTGGACGATGATCCCGCTGTTCGTCATCGGATTCGCCTGCATGAGCCTGATCCGCACGGTCGGTGACATGGACGAACAGGCGTTTGGATTCATCGCGCCCGAAACCTGGAACGAAATCGTATCGCGTACCAAGGAAGCGGCGGAGTTCTGCCTCGGGATCGCAATGGCGTCCGTGGGTCTCGGCACGAGCATCAGAAAGCTCGTACATATCGGCGTCAAACCGCTTGTTGTCGGCATGTTCGCAGCCGTCGTGGTTGGCGGTGTCAGCGCGACGCTGATCACGCTTCTGTACTAGGAGTAAAATCTCGTTTACCGCAATAACTGACGGAGTGATTCAGTGTCTGAAGAAAAACGCGGAATTCACGAACTCTATGGGGCCGACCCGATCGAGGCCGACGAACTGGTCTGGGGTCGCCGCAGCAACCCGGTAACACGGCGCGGATTCCTCACCAAAGGTGGCCTTGTGGCGATGTCGACCGCTGTCGGCGCATCGATTCCGTTTGCACACCTGATGCCAGGCGGCCTGATTCCGGCCGCGCTCGCCCAGACTGACGAGCCTTTCACGATTCCCGGCAAGGAAGGGCTGATCGTCCTCAACGATCGCCCGATTAATGCCGAAACGCCGGCGCACCTGCTGGATGACAAGGTAACGCCCGGGAAATACCTCTTCGTGCGCAACAATGGCAGGCCGCCGGCGATGGCCAGCATCGACGCGCAAACCTGGCGGCTCGAAATTGGCGGCGAGTCCGCGGGTCAATCCGCATCGTTTTCGATAGGGCAGCTCAAGGGCCTGTTCAAGCACTACACCTACCAGCTGCAGATCGAGTGCGGCGGCAACGGTCGCAGTGAGTTTGTGCCGCCGGCCTCGGGGAACCAGTGGTCGAGCGGTGCGGTCGGCTGTCCCGAGTGGACCGGCGTCCGACTGAAAGACGTGCTCGAGCACGTCGGCATCAATGACGATGCTGTCTATGTCGCTTACTACGGTGCAGACGTACATGCCAGCGGAGACCCGACGAAAGTGCCGATCTCGCGCGGCGTGCCACTCGCCAAGGCACTCGAAAAAGAGTCATTGATCGCCTGGGCGATGAACGGCGAAGACATTCCACACATGAACGGTTATCCCCTGCGGCTCGTCTGTGGCGGCTGGCCAGCCTCCGTCTCGGGCAAATGGCTGAAGAAGATAGTGATACGCGACCAGGTACACGATGGCCCCAAGATGACGGGCACTTCGTATCGCGTACCCTGCAAACCTGTCGCACCCGGCAGCGAGGTACCCGAGGATCAGATGTGCATCATTGAATCGATGCCTGTGAAGTCTCTGATTACGACTCCGAAATCGGGTATCGAGCACGCCCTGGGTGAGAAGCTTCACTTGCGAGGACACGCGTGGGCCGGCGACAACGCGGTCAGCAAGATGCATGTCTCGGTCGATTTCGGGGCGACCTGGCAGAAGGTGAAGTTATCCTCGCCCGCCAATCGCCTGGCATGGCAGCACTGGAGCGCCGAGGTCGGATTTCCTGAAGCAGGCTATTACGAGATCTGGGCCCGGGCGACCGACGATGACGGCCGTGCGCAGCCAATGGTATTGCCCGGCTGGAACCCGAAGGGCTATCTCAATAACGCCTGCCATCGCATCGCGGTGCGGGCCGTCTGATGCGACTGCGCCTTACGCTATTGGCCGCTATTGCCGCATTTAGCGGCCCGATCGGCATGGCGGCAGACATCGAACTCGATCCCCGCACCGGCCTGAAGATGGTGGGCGACTGGGAAGTCGTACGCAACAATTGCATTGCCTGCCATTCGCCGAAACTCATTACGCAACAGAGCGGTAGTGCTGCACAATGGCTCAACATGATTCGCTGGATGCAGAAGAAGCAGAACCTGTGGGAATTCGACCCGGCGACAGAGAAGAAGATCATCGGCTACCTGGCCGAGAATTATCCGCCGCAGGAGGACCGGCGTCGGGCGCCAATCCCACCGGAGCTCATGCCACCCAATCCCTACGCACCCGCAGCGGTCGTAAGCCCATGATCGGGCCGGAGGTATAGCAATGCTGGTTTCACCCGCCGAACTCGTTGGCCGCGTCAAGGCAACCATCAAGGAATGCAGTGTGACGGATGCCGAAAACTGTGTGAATTCGGACACGCTGCTCATCGATCTCCGGGAACTTGCCGAGTATCAGCGTGGTCACATTGCGGGCGCCGTGCACCTGCCACGCGGGCTGCTCGAATTCGAGATTCATGGTCAGGTGCAGAATGCATTAAGTGATCAGAACACGCCCCCGGAGGATCATCCGATCGTGCTGTACTGTGGTACGGGTGGGCGCTCCTCGTTAGCCGCGGAGACCCTGGAGATGATTGGATACAAGAACGTACGCTCCCTGTCCGGCGGCCTCGTTGCCTGGGCCCAGGCGAAAATGCCGCTGGACCTGCCCGACTAGCCCACTACGCTATATAACCCCAGGGTATAAGTGCATAGCACATCCGTCTGGCTGTGCCATTGTCCGTGCGCGTCGCGTCTATAGACTCGACACGATGATCAAACGGACCCACAAGAGAGCACCGGACGATGGCAGCACCGCCGGGGCAAGCAACGTAACCCGACTCAAGCCGGCCGAGGCGCAGGCCGGCAGGCGCGAGCGTGTCTTCGACAGCATCATTGACCTGGCGCCCAGCGTAGAAAACCCTACCCCGATGGTTCGCCTCAGCGAGCGCGTGAATCCCCACGACGGTTTCGAGGTCCTGCTGAAACTCGAGGGCATGAATCCCTTCGGTTCGATCAAGGACCGGACCGCGCTGTACATGCTGAACGGCTTACAGCTCGACGAGGACCAGGCGCTGGTGGAACCGTCGGCCGGCAATACCGGAATCGCGCTGGCCGCCATGGCCAACGCGCGCAACACGCCGATCGAGATTGCCGTACCCGAAGGTACCCCCGAGGAGAAGAAGGCGCTGCTGCGATTCCTCGGCGCCGAGCTGATCGAGGTCGAAGACGAACTCTGCCCCCTGTTCCCGACCGAAGGCGCACGCGGCGTCGTCAAGAGCATGGTCGAAAGTGCGGCGTTTGGCGGCAAGTACGTCAGCCCGAATCAATACGAGAACGAGCTCAACGTCGAGGCGCACTATCGCAGCACCGGCCCTGAAATCTGGAAACAGACTGGCGGCGAGGTCGAGAGCTTTTACGCCGGTATCGGTACGGGCGGGACAATCAGTGGCGTC
>Ga0209578_10001023_pt1 | contig 27708 bp, 18 predicted proteins | sample tdAd472_FD_187127 | JGI IMG/M metagenome (GOLD analysis project Ga0209578, IMG submission 187127) | Marine sediment microbial communities from the Atlantic coast under amendment with organic carbon and nitrate - tdAd47.2 (SPAdes)... | ecosystem: Environmental > Aquatic > Marine > Coastal >...
AGCACCCCGCGCCGCTGCATGGCTGGTTGGTCTCGGCCAGCCCTGGCCGCTGGCGGGTGCAGGTCGACGAGCTGGGGCGCGAGCAGACCGTGCGTCCGCCACGCTGGAGCGCCGAGCCAGGGGCGAAGCTCGTGCTCGAGGCCCTCGACGTCGAGCCTCGGGCGAGGACCTTTCGCCTGCGCGCGTTGGAAGCACACTCCGCCGGCTGAGCGGAGCTGCTACGCTGGCGGCATGACTCGCGCGGTGTGGCTGCTGGTGTTGCTCTTGTCCCTGGCGGGGTGCGTCGCGGGTCCACCGTCCCTCGCCGAGCGGGCGAGCATGCAGCGCGTGGTGTTCGGCGAGGTGTCGTTGTTCTATCGCCCGACCGAGCTCGAGCGCCCCTGGGTCCAGGACCTGGCGACGGAGGTGGCCGACGTGCGGCGCTCCGTCGGCGATCGCCTGCACCGCCGGCCACCCGAGGCCGAGCTCCTGCTCTACGAGCCCCCGGGGGTGATCGGCGCGGGCGAGCCCGAGGTGTTCCAGACCCTGGCGAGCCTCGAGGGGTCCCGGGTCGTGTTTCCTTACCCGGTGGTCGCCGACGACGGGGCGCAGCAGCAGCTGCTGAACACCGTCGCCCACGAGCTGAGCGAGGCCACCGTGCTGCGCAGCGTGACGGTGCTCGACCCCTACCTGCGTTGGGTGCACGACGGGATCGCCGAGCTGGTCGAGCACGAGGTCTCCATGCGGCGCGACCTCGACGCCTCGCGCCAGGCGCTCGAGCTCTCCCTGCGCTACGTGGAGGAGCGGCGCAACGCGGGGGTCGAGTCGGTCTCGCTGCGTCGCTGGCGCCAGATCGCTGGCTGGGTCGTACGCTCACGGCGCTACATGCTCGACGACCAGAACCTGAGCCTGGTGGAGATCGGCGCCTCGCTCAGGCGGGTCGAGGAGGGGCTCGCGCACGAGGACCCCGAGAGCCTCCGCGGCCGCGGGTTGCTCGAGCTGAAGGATCTCCTGCTCCGGGCGCAGGAGCTGGGCAAGCAGCCGTGGAGCCCCACCGAAGCCGTGCCGGCGCGCGACGCCGACCGCTACGTGTTCTACGTGGCCAGCTTCGCGGTGTGGCTGCACCTCGAGCGTCAGGAGCCGGGAACCGTGCTGGCCTTCCTCGACGGGGTGGACGCCGAGGCCGACGCGGACGACTTCGTGCTGACCGCGCCCGAGGTCGAGTCGCTGCTCGCCAAGAGCGCCCTGCCGGACCTCGACCTGGACCGGATTCCCCTGGAGTGGGTCGAGGCGACGCTGAAGGGCGAATTGCACCGGCTCGGGGTCGATATTCGTTGAGCACGAGTGAGTTATGCCGGTCGACGCGCATCGGGCCGCTCGGAACGTATCTGAGTTTCGGGTGGCACGGTGTGGCCGGATGGCGCCGGGGGATGGGGGCTAAGTCCTTCCCCAATTGGCCCGGACCCGCCGTTGCTTCGTGATCAAGTCCATCGAGAGATCGGAGACGGGTCGTGGCTAAGCTAAAGCGAACCAGGAGGGGCGAAGGCCTCTCCGAATACGCGATCCTGCTCACCATCGTCATGGTGTGTTCCATCGTCGGGCTGATCTCCGCGGGCTCTCGCGCCATGCGCCAGATCGCCAGCGACAAGAACCTCTGCCGGATCGAGGGCAAGGAGTGCGACGGCGTCGGCGAGACCGTCAGCGAGGAGACCACCGAGGAGTCCAGCGAAGAGTCCACCGAAGAGGGCAGCGAGACGTCGGAGGAGACCCCCGACGACGAGACCCAGCCTGGGAACGACCCCGATGGGCTCGGTGACTCAGGCGACAGCCACCCGGACGAGACCAGCGGAGACACCTCCGGCGACAGCGGGAGCTCGTCCTCCGAATCCACGGTCAGCGCCTGGGACCAGTTCTGGGGCCCGTGGTCCAACAACCCGATGGTCCAGGGCTTCGCCGGCCTGATGTCGTGGTGGATCTAGCGAGCGCGCGACAGGTCGCGGTCGAAGCAGCAGGCGGGGGTCACCCCGCCTGACTCGTTTTCAGGCGCTCGAGCCCCGACCGCCGCGCCTGAGGCTCGCTGACTGGCGGCGCTCCGCCGGGGCAGGTCCCCCGCTCCGCCGACAGCAGGCCCGGCCGGCGTAGGTCGCGGCGAGTGCGTAGACTCCTCGCATGCCCAGACTCCCCCTCCCGCTGGCGGTGTTCCTCACCTTCCAGGGGCTGTTCGCCCTCACCGCTTCGGGGCGGGTGGATCGGGTGGCCGACGAGTTCGAGGTCTACCTCCAGATCGAGAGCCTCTGGGAGCGCCAGACCCTGGCCGTCGACCAGGTGCCCGAGCCGGTCTTCTTTGGCGCCATGGGGCGCGACGGGCACAAATACGCGCCCTACGGCCCGGGGGCGGCCTTCGCGTCCCTCGGGCACCACGCCCTCGGGCGGGCGGTGGTGGGGTCGCTGGGTCTCTCCCGCGACGCCGATCCGCAGGCATACACCGAGCTGCTGGCGCTGGTGACCTCGCTCAGCACGAGCACCTGGGCGGCCCTGGCGGTGCTGGCCCTGTTCTGTGCCGCCCGGGAGCTGGGCGGTTCGGAGGGGCGGGCCCTCGCCCTGGCCGGGCTCTTGGGGCTGGGCTCGTTCCTCTGGCCCTACGGGGGATGGTTCTACTCCGAGCCGATCGCGGCCGCGCTGCTGCTGTGGGCGGTGGTGTGGCACCTCCAGCGGCGGCCCTGGCTGGCAGCCGGCGCGCTCCTGGCCCTGGCGCTGGTCAAGGCGACCCACGCCAGCGCCGCGGCGGGGTTGATCGCGATCGCCTGGTGGTCGCCCCAGCGACGCGGCGACGCCTGGCGCTACGTGGGGGCGATCCTCACCGCGGCCCTGATCCACGCGGGCTACAACTGGGTCCGCTTCGGCGACGCCCTCGACTTCGGCTACCGCTGGACCGAGAGCGGGCTGTTCGGGCTGGCGGCCGACGGCAGCCCGGCCGAGCCCACCCCCTTCGCCCTCAGCCGCCTGCCCGTGGGGCTCGCCGGCCTGCTCCTCTCGCCGGGGAAGTCGATCCTGCTCTTCCTCCCGGGCCTGGTGTTGCTCGCGGATCCCGCCCGCTGGCGGGCCTGGCGCGGGTCGCGCTGGGCGTACACCCTGGGCTTGGGAGGGCTCGTGGTCGGGCTCGCGTTCTTCGGCAGCTACTTCTTCTGGGAGGGCGGCTACGCCTTCGGGCCGCGGCATCTGCTCCCCGCCGCGCCGCTCGCGCTGCTGCCCCTGGCCCGCGGCCCCCTGCGCGGCTACCGGCCCGCGCTGGGGGTGGGCTGCGTCGTGGCGCTGCTGGGGGCGGGCACCCCGTTCCTCGAGGACCAGGCGCTGGGCGAGGACCTCAGCCACCCCCGCGAGCTCTACTACCGGATCGACCACGACGCGGCGCCCGGCGCGCCGAAGAACGTGTATCGCCTGGGCTACGTTCCCTGGGGGCGCGCCGTCGCGCGCTTCGGGTCGGGGCTGGTCAGCCGCGACCCCGAGTCCAGCTTGCGCTGGCTCGGACCCCGGCTGCGCGAGCTCGGCCACCACCGCCTCGCCCTCGCGGTTCAAGCGTTGGTGCTCGCGCTCCTCGCCCTGGGAGCGGGCCCCATCGCGCGGAGCGTGCGGGAATCGAACCTAACCCCTGTCCCCGTAGGGACCGGGAGCGACTCATGATTCGTCCCATACGTCCCTGTCGGTGCCACGAATCCGTGCTGTTCGGTTCATCTCAGCCGGAAGTGACGCTGCAGGCCAAGGACTTACCAGAAAGCCCGTTGGGTCGAGACTTGCATGAGTAAGGGCAAGGACAGCGCTCCGCGCAAGGAAGTATTGCCGTGAATCGATCCATTCTCACTACGCTGGTGTTCGGCTTCGCCACCTTGGCAGCCTTGAGCCTCCCCGCCTCGGCCCAGGAGACTCCGCCCGCCCCCGTGCCCTCTGCCACCACCGCCAACATCGAGGCGGCTCTGGCGGACATGCAAGCCGCCAAGACCCAGGCCGTCGTCGACGGCGACCAGGCCGAGGTCGAGCGCCTCAACGGGATCATTACCCGTCTGCGCGCCAACCTCGACCAGCAGCGCAACCAGGAGGCGATCGACGCCACCAAGGAAGGCCTGCGGCGCAACATGACCGAGGCCGCCAACGCTGGCGCGACCTCCGAGGTCAACAAGATCGCCGAGTCCATGCGCAAGGTGAACGACATGGAGGCCGCCTCCAACGAGCACCGTGAGTCGGCGGCCAACGCCGACAGCAGCGACGCTCGCGACACCGGAGGCACGAGCACCAGCGGCAGCGGCAACACCACCAACAACCAGCCCGCCCAGCCACGCTACAACCCCTATGACCCCTACGGCCGCAACCGCAGCCGCGTCGGCGAGAAGGTGATCGAGGGGCTGTTCGGGATCGGCGGCGCGCTGCTCCAGGGCTGGCTCAACGGCGGCCAGAGCGACTCCGAGCGCGCGGCCATGGACCGGATCTTCGCGGGCAACGACGCGGCCGTCGCTGGCGCCGACCCCTCCAACCCCGGGACCCCGATCTACGGCCCCAACGGCGAGATCATCGGCTACGACCGCACCGGCAACGGGGAAGTCGACGCCAAGGACTCCGACGGCGACGGCGCCGTGGACACCTTCACCGGCGGCAGCTACGAGGACGACTACACCGACTACAGCGACCCGAGCGAGTTCGCCTACGACGACTACACCAACGTCGACACCTCGGACGCCTTCATTCCTGACGCGGTCGGCAACGTCGGCGGCGGCGGCGCGAGCGCCGGCGACAGCGGCGGCGCCTCCCTCGGCGGCGACGCCGGCGGCGGCGACGAGGCTGCCGAGGACGAAGAGGGCGAGGACGAGGACGAAGAGGGCGAGGGCGAAGAGGACGAGGACGGCGAGGACGCCGACGAAGACCTCGCCGACGCCGACGCCGACAACGACAGCAGCCGCCGCTCGAGCCTCGACAACAACGGCGAGGCCATCGAGGCCAAGGAGTACATCGGCCGGATCTTCATTCTGCCCAAGGACATGATCACCGCGGCCGCCGAGGGCGGCGTGGGTGCGGTCGGCAACCAGAAGCCCACCGAGGGCGACGGCTTCGCCGACGACGGCTGGAACGACTCGGACAACGGCGACTGGGCCGACGAAGAGGACGACTGGGGCTGGGAAGAGGAAGAGTGGGGCGAGGAGAAGCCCGCCGCCGATCCCACCACCCCCGCCGAGCCCGGCGTCCCCGCCATGGGCGCTCCGCTGACCCCCGAGGAGGAGCTGCTCAAGCAGGAGATCATTCAGGTCGAGGCCGAGATCGCCAAGTGGCAGAAGGCCGAGCGCGAGAAGCGCCTCCAGCAGGAGGACCCCTACGCCTTCGAGACCACCCGCGCCCTGCAGAGCGAGGCTGAGGACCCCCTCAAGGCCTACCGCAACGAGGACGGCAAGCTGGACCTGACCCGCGTCAACGTCTGGATCGTGGTCGACGACTCCTGGAAGCAAGCCGCGCCCGCTGAGGGCGAGGGCATGGGCATGGAGGAGCCGGGCGCCCCGGCCGCCGACTACTCCCCGGTGCGCATGCGCCTGATCGTCCCCGACGAGCTGCTGGATCGCTTCGAGCCGATCCCGGGCGGCTGGGTCACCCTCCGCGGGACCCCGGTCGAGGCCGAGTTCAACCCGGCGATCTTCCCCGGCCTCAAGGGCAGCGTGCAGGACCTCGACCTGGTGCAGGTCCTGGCCGTGACCAAGGAGCAGCCCGCCAACCTGGACGACACCGAGTATTCGGACTACTAAGCCGACCCTCACGTCGATCCAAGAACAGCCCCGCTTCGGCGGGGCTGTTTTCGTTTGGTTGGGGTGCTGGCTCGGCAACGGCGGCGGGGGTGCTGCACCCCCTCCTGAGGACGTTCGCGCGGTCGCCGCACTCGCGTGGACGGTGCGGTGGTTTAGGCAGACGTGGCAGAGAGTGCGGCGATCCGTGCAATGTCCTCAGGAGGAGGCGCTGCACCCCCGCCGCCTGGGCACGGGTGGTGTGGGGGGGGCTCCGCCTAAGCCCTCGAGCGAGAGGGAATCCTCGGGACGGAGTAGCGCGCAGGCTGGTAGGTTTTGGGGGTGGCCGATCCGAGCTCACCCACAGAACCCGCTCACCAGTGGCGGTCGTTCCTCTCTGCCCTGGGCGGTCAGCTCGGGCTGGCGCTCCTCTTCGGCCTCGCGGTTGGAGCTGGCTCCTTCGCCGTCGAGGAATGGTCGTGGGGCATTGCCAACGGGCTGCGCGTGGGTGACCCCCTCCCTTTCCCCTGGGGAGTCGTACACGGCTGGGCTGCAACCGGACTCATGCTCGGATTGGTGGTGGGGGGCGGGTTCGTGCTCTACGAGGCTCTAGGGCGCAGGGGCTCGGCTAGCCTGGAGGTGCTTCGTGCTCTGGCCCTGGCCGTATCGCTGGCGTCCGCCCTTGGGCTGCTGGGCTCCGGCGAGCACGTGGCGAGGCTGTTCGAGGCCCTGCCCTGGAAGTCGAACGGATACACCCCTGCGGCGACGACCGTCGCCAGTCTTGCCCTCGCTCTGTTCGCGTTCAGGTCAGTGGCTCGTAGTAGCCCGTCCAGGTCGGACGGGGCGCTAGGCTAGACGGCCACGGAGGGGGACATGCTCGATCGCAGGCAGCTGCTGAAGGCCGCGGGGGGCGCGTTGGCGGCGTTGGCGTTGCCCGGGTGCCTCTCGGCGCCGGAGCCGCTGGAGGAGCTCGGGCTGGGCGCCGAGGCGCTGGAGCTGATCGAGCAGGCCTGGGTCGGGCTCGACCCGCAGCGCTTCGTCGACGTGCACATGCACGTCGTGGGGCTGGGGGCCGGGGGCACCGGCTGCTTCGTGCACCCGGAGAGCCACAGTTGGCTGAGCCCGATTCGCAAGGTCAAGACGCGGATCTACAAGCGCTACGCCGGCGTCCACGACGACGACGAGGCCGACCAGCAGTTCGTGGCCCGCCTGGTGGACCTCTGCGAGCACCAGGCGCCCCGGGGCAAGGGGGTGATCCTGGCCTTCGACCAGTTCCACACCCAGGAGGGCGAGCCGAGCCCCGAGCAGAGCGAGTTCTACGTCCCCAACGACTACGTGTTCCAGCTCTGCGAGGACTACGAGCACCTGTTCTTGCCGGGCTGCAGCGTGCACCCCTACCGCGCGGACGCCCTCGAGGAGCTCAACCGCTGCGCCGATCGCGGCGCGGTGTGCGTGAAGTGGCTGCCCAACGCGATGCGGATCGACCCCCTCGACCCGCGCTGCGAGGCGTTCTTCGGGCTAATGGCCGAGCGCGGGTTGACCCTGCTCAGCCACACCGGCGAAGAGCAGGCCGTCGACGCGGAGGAGCTCCAGGAGCTGGGCAATCCCCTGCGGCTACGGCCGGCGCTGCAGGCGGGGGTCAAGGTCGTGCTCGCCCACGTGGGGAGCCTGGGGGAGAACCACGACCTCGACCAGGAGCCCACCGCGGACGGGGGGTACCCCCACGCGAGCAGCTTCGACCTCGCGCTGCGCGTGCTCGAAGACCCGGCCTTCGCCGAGCTGGCCTACGCCGATATCTCCGCCACCACCCAGTTCAACCGCGCGGAGTCCCTGCTCCCGTTGCTGCGGAATCAGGCGCTGCACCGCCAGCTGGTCAACGGCTCCGACTACCCCCTGCCCGCGATCGACCCCCTGGTGCGCACCGGTCTGCTCGAAGACATGCAGCTCCTGGGCCCCGACGAGCGCGAGCTGATCAACGAGATCTACGACTACAACCCGCTGACCTTCGACTTCGTGCTCAAGCGCAGGCTCTGTCTGCGCGAAGGCGGCGAGGAGCTCCGCTTCGCCGACTCGGTGTTCCAGACCGCCCACCTCTACCGCTCGAGCTGATCGCCGCCGCACTGTCCGTACAGCAAGCGACCCCAGCGGATCGGCTGGGGTCGGCTTGACGCAATTGGAAGGAAGGAAGAAGGATTGTCGTGTCGCTGGCGCGCAGTCCTGGAAGGAAGGATTGGAAGGAAGGAGGAAGGGAGAAGGGACTACACGCTCGACTTTCGTTACGGGTCCTAGAGCGAGCGCCGTGCCCCTGGTTGGACACCCTTAAGTCGTGCACCGGCGTGGAGATCGGTTCAACGTCCCACCCGAAACTGGGCAACGGGTTCAGGGAGCGCGAACGCTTTTCAGGGGGTGAGCCCGAGCGAGTCACTTGGGGGTCTTTCCAAGGCCTCCCACATGAGCCCCGCTCAAAGAGACAGACAACGCAGAGAGCGCGGAGGACCGCAGAGAGACGGCGCAGAGGACGTCCGGCACGATACGCCACGGGGCTCTGCCTGCTGGCGCCCATGCGCCGTCTCGCTGACTCGCTTCTGAGGGCGGTCCGCGCGAGCGTCGGCCAGCCTCGTCAGGCAGCCCTAGCTTAGAGGCCGGAGGTCCAGCCGCAGGCCGGGGGGCGTCCGGTGTCCGGGCTGCCGCTGGTCAGCGGCTCGGCGGGGCCGAAGCTCCCGTCGGGGTGCCCGCGGAAGACCTCGTAGCTGTAGCTCCGGTCGGCTCTCCAGGAGAGGAAGCGGGCCACGATATCCAGCTGGCCGTCGAGGTCGACGTCGGTGGCCACGGCGTAGAACGAGCCGCTGTCGACGCCCCAGCCTTCGCCATTGGGGCGCAGGTCGAGGGACGGCTTGCGCAGCAGGGGGCCCTCGGGCTGGGAGAGCGCGAGGTGCGCCTGGCCGAAGTCGCGGACGTCGTCGTCCGGGGGCAAGAACAGGTCGAGCTTGCGGTCGCGGTTGAAGTCGGCGAGCACCAGGTTGTGGGCCGCCTCCGGCGCCTCGAGCAGGCGCTTGCGCGCCTCGGGCGGCGCGAAGGTCCCGTCGCCACGGCCGGGGAGGTAGTCCACGCGGAGCGTGGCCCTGCCACCGTGGGGGATCTGGTGGAACACGAGGTCGTGGCGCCCGTCGTCGTCGACGTCGCCGAGGGTGAAGGTGGCCCACCAGGTGCGCGCGTAGACCTCGACCTCGGGGGCGCTGAAGTCCCAGGTCCCGTTCTGCTTGGCCTTCGCGACCTTGACCCGGTAGGCCGAGTAGCCGCGCGGGGTGACCTTGCGCACGAGGAGCAGCTCGTCGCGCCCGTCGCCGGTGAGGTCGGCGGCGGCGGCGTAGCTCCACTCGCGGGGCCAGGCGGCCACCGCGACCTCCCTCCACTGGCCGAGGTCGTCGTTCTCGAAGCGCGAGTAGCCGGGCTCGTTGCCCGAGCGGATCGCGAGGATCGCGCCCTCGTGGAGGATCACGCCCTGGACCGGGCTGCGGGGGTCGACGCCCTTGCCGCAGCGGGGGCGCAGCAGCGTGCCCTTGGTGAGGTCGGGGAGCTCGCCGTGTTGGAGGGGCACGACCCGCAGCGACGAGGCGTCCGTGCTGTAGAGCATGAACGGGTCGAGGGGGCGCTGGGGCCCGCGGCCCTTGCCCTCGTCTCCGCCGAGGGCGGCGGTCGCCGTGATCAGGATCCAGGCGCAGGTTCGCATGCGCACCTCCTCTCCTCCCCGTGCAACCCGGGGGCCAGCCCCGAAGTTCCACACCAGCGTGGTGGCCGTCGGTCGAGCCCGCCAGGCGGCGGATTGGGGTGTCGACCCGAGCGACACCCCACACGCGACGACGCCGCCCCACAGGAGGCGGCGTCGAAGGAGTTACGCGCGGCTGTTACTGGCCGAGGGAGCCGCTGATCCCGGGGCCGCTGGCGGCGGGGAGGGCGACGACGGGCTCGCCGATCTGCAGGCGGGAGATCCGCATGTAGCCTTCGAGGCTGCCCTTCCGCACCCGGGCGTAGCGCCCGCTGCTCGAGAGGGCGAGCACCTCGACGGCGTCGCCGGTGCGCACGATCCCCTGGAACTGGCCGCTGAGGGTCAACGGAGCGGTGCGGGTCACCGTGCCGGCGACCGACTCGACCGCGATCCGCTCGATCTGGCCGGTGTTGAGGTCGCTGAACACCCAGCCGTCGACGACGACCAGGTTGTCGCCGGCGGCGCGCAGCACGCGGCGGGCGTTGCCGCGGATCCGCACGGCGGAGCCGCCGGTGAGGAAGCGCACCCGGCCCCAGCCCTGGCGCTCGACGCTGCCCATGAGCTGCTTGCGCTCGGGGTAGAGAATGTCGCTGACCTGGATCTCGCCCGCGCCGATCTGGCCGGCGACCTTCACGGTCTCACCGCGGAAGCGGCGGATCGTGGCGGCCAGGTCACCCTGGAGGGTGTAGGTCTCCTGGGGGCCGCGGAGCTTGACCTCGCCGCCCTCGATCACGACCTCGCCCTTGAACTCGTCGGGGCCCGCGGGGGTCCCGTTCTGCTCGACCTCGTCCACGAGGGTGTTCAGCAGCTCGACGAAGCGCTCGAGGCGGAAGCGGTAGGTCTCGTAGTAGCCGGGGACGCCCGCGGTGTGGCCCACGTTGTCGGGGTTCTGCGCGGTGACCTGCAGCTTGAAGCGCTCGGGCTCGGTGATGAAGATCGGCTCCGGCAGGTTGTCGGGGAGGCTGCTCATGCGCGCCATGCGCACCCGCATGCCCAGCTCTTGCACCTTGGCGGGGTCGAGCTGGAGCACCTGGGGCAGGATCATGATCTCGCGCAGCAGGTAGCGCTGCTCGAGCTTGGCGCTGCCGTCGGCCTGGATCGTGAGCGTCTGAATGAAGGCGTCGGTGCCGAGGGGCTTGCGGGTGCTGAAGGTGATCGCGTCGAAGGCGGGCAGGCTGGCGAAGACCTCGTCGCGGATCATGCCCAGGGTCGCGTCCAGCGGGCGCAGGCGATCCTTGAGCGCCTGGGGGATCACCGGCAGGGTGCCCGACTTGACCTGGTCGCTGCCGTTGTGCGAGAGCACGTAGCTCACGCCCGGGGCGTCCATCAGCAGCGGGTCGTCGCCGAGGTCAGCGGGGAGGCTGGGGTAGTCGACCTGCGCCAGCGCGCGGCGCAGCTGCTCGACCAGCGCCGGGGCCACCTGGCCGCTGGCGTTGATCGTGTCGTTGGTGCCGGGGGCGCGCTCGTAGATCGAGACGGCGCCGTCCTTGCTGACCTCGATCGACTTGGCGTGGAACAGCGAGCCCTCCGAGCGGCGGAAGGTGTCGAAGTCGACGGAGGTCGAGAGCGCCTCGAAGTTGGCCACCAGGCCGCCCATGGCGGGGCGCGCGACCTTGACCACGTGATACGGCGCGGTGAAGGCCTGGGTCACGATCTCGCCCGGGCCGGGGGAGCGCTCGAAGACCTTGACGTTCAGGACCGTCGTCAGCGAGATCGCTGGGCCGCCGGGGACGCTGGGGTTGGGCGGAACGACCTCGACCGCGCGGATCTCGATCGCGTAGCCGCCGGTGGGGCGGCTGCCCATGTTGGCGACGAGCAGCGCTTCGCGGGAGAAGTCGATACTCGCCCCCGGGGGGATCAGGCGCGCGGCGCCGCTGGCTTGCAGCTCCTGGTCGGACTGAATCAGGGCCTGGAGCGGAGCGCTGGGGAGGCCGCCGCCGCTGCCGCGGGAGACGGTCTCGAAGGGATAGGCTTGTTGAGCTGTGGCGAGGCCGGGGCAGACCAGCGCCAGGAGGACCGTGAGGGTCCCCAACGTACGGAACATGGGAGTGCTTCTTTCTGTGCGCGCCGGTGCCTCCTCACCCCAAAGGCACGAAACGCGAGGTTGGTTCACCTACTCGCAAGAGCCAGGCCAAGATGCGGCGTGCGGGTGTCGACCTCGCTACACCCTGAAATCGACGGGGTTTCGGACATGGCTGTGGCCGAATGGCGCCGGGATGGCGGTTTCGTCACGAAACCAAGCCCCAGATGTGGGTGCGGCCGGCCTCGAATTCTCCTTGAGGCGGCTTACAATCCCGCCCCCGGAGGCGCCCCATGGGACACGACGTGATGGAAGAGACCGGAACCCTCAACGAGCGGGCCGAAGGCTCGGTCATGCTGATCGCGGGGATCGCCGCGCTGGTCGCCGTCGTGGGGCCGAGCATCAGCAACGTGGTCGCCGGGTTCATGAGCCCCGGCGGCGGCGCGGAGGCCCACGCGGAAGCCGGGCACGGCCACGAGGTCGAGGCCACGGGGCCCACCGTCGACTACGTGCGCACCGTCGAGGTCGAGCACGCCGCGGCGGCGACCGCCGCCTGGGAGGCCTCCGAGGCCGCCAGGACCGTGCTCAACAACGGCGGCAACGCCTACGACGCCCTGATCGCGGCGAGCTTCGTGGTCTCGGTCGTGCGCCCGCACTCCACCGGGATCGGCGGCGGCGGGTTCGTGGTGTGGCGCGACAGCGACGGCGCCATGGGGAGCATCGACGGGCGCGAGGTCGCGCCCCAGGCCGCGCACCGCGACGTCTACCTCGACTCCACCGGGGCCATGCAGCGCGGTCGGCCCTCGCTCCTCGGCCCGCGCGCGGCGGGGGTGCCGGGCATGGTCGCCATGCTCTACGACCTCTACCAGCGCAAGGGCAGCAAGCAGCCCGGGGTCAGCGAGTGGCGGATCCTCGTGCGCTACGGGATCGAATACGCCCAGCGCGTGACCCGCAAGCCGAACCCGCGGATCATCAATCGCCGCCCCGAGGGGGGGGGCTTCGTGGTCCGCGAGCAGCTCGCCGCCGAGCTGCGCGACAAGGCCTACGACCTCGCGCGCTACCCCGAGAGCGCCAAGGTGTTCCTCCCCAACCGCGGCCAGCCGCCCGCCGCGGGTGAGGTGCTCTACCAGGAAGACCTCGCCAAGACCCTGCGCCAGATCGCCGAGGACCCGCGCGCGTTCTACACGGGGGAGATCGCCGCGCGGATCGAGGAGACGACCGAGGGCTGGATCACCCGCGAGGACCTGGCGGCGTACGAGGTCGCGCACCCCGATCCGGTGGTGGGCACCTACCGCGGCTACACCGTGATCTCCATGCCGCCGCCGTCGTCGGGGGGCACGCACCTCGTGCAGATGCTGAACCTGCTCGAGAGCTACGAGCTCGGGTCCTACCCCTGGTTGGGGGTCGACCACCTGCACCTGCTGGCGGAGTCCATGCGCCTCGCCTACGCCGACCGGGCCGAGTACATGGCCGGGGACACCGGCCGCGACAAGGTCGAGTGGCTGACCTCCGAGGGCCGCGCCGAGGAGCTGCGCGGACGGATCGACATGCAGCGCGCGACCTCGAGCGACGAGGTCGGGCCCGAGGTCCAGATCGAAGAGGGCGACCACACCACCCACCTCTCCATCGTCGACGCCGAGGGGAACGCCGTCGCCTCGACCCAGACGATCAACACGGGCATGGGCTCGAAGTTCGTCGTCGCGGGAACCGGGATCGTGCTCAACAACGAAATGGACGACTTCTCCACCGAGCCCGGCAAGCCGAACTTCTTCGGCCTGGTGCAGAGCCCGGAGAACGAGGTCGCCCCCGGTCGTCGCCCCCTCTCGAGCATGACCCCCACGATCGTGCTCGACCCCGACGGCGAGCTGTTCGCGGTGCTCGGCTCCCCGGGCGGCTCGCGGATCATCACCTCGGTGCTGCAGGTGATCGTGAACATGGTCGACTTCGGCATGACCGTCGACGAGGCCGTCGCCGCCCCGCGGGTCCACCACCAGTGGCGCCCCGACGCCCTGTGGGTCGACTCGGGCGTCGACCCCGAGGTCTGCCACCAGCTCGCCGAGCGCGGCCACGTGGTCTACTTCGGCCAGAAGAAGCTGGGCAACGTGCAGGCCGTACAGGCCCACGACGGCAAGCTGCGCGCGACCTCCGACCCCCGCGGCACCGGCGAACCTGCCGGCTATTAGGCTCGGAGGGTCCGCTCGGGGTCACCCCCAACGGGCTGACTGACGGCTGCGGCTACTTCTTCGCCTGCGCCTTGATCCAGGCGTGGCGGTGGGCGCGCGAGCAGAACGGGCGCCCGTTGAGGGTGATCCGCTCTTCGCCGAGGGGGCCCTCGCAGTGGAGGCAGGTCCGCGTCTCGGCGTTCGGGCGCTCCGCCTCACCCAGCCGCTCGACCCGCTTCAGCCCGGCCGGCGGCTCGAGGTCGCCGACGTCGACGCCGCGGCGGACCTCGAGCACGCGGAACGTCACGCGCTTCTTCAGCGAGCCGTCGTCGAGGAGCAGCTCCCCGGCGAGCACGGTGCCCTCCAGCTCGGACAGCGCCCGCTCCAGCGGCTCGGGGAGCATGCCCAGCTCGACGTAGACGTCGAGGGGCTGCACCGGGAGCTCGAGCCCTTTCGCCAGCTGGAGGGCGGCTACGGGCTCGCGGGCCTGGTTGACGCGGAGGGTGGTGGGCGTGCAGAGCACGACCTGAGGCACGGCGCCCAGGGTCAGCGGTCGCGGGAAGGGGGCGCCCTCGCCGCGGGTGATCAGCTCCCGACCGTCGAGGCGCAGCCCCAGCTCGCGCAGGCGGGCGTCGATCTCGGCGCGCTCGTCGTCGTCTGCGGCCTCGCGACGGGTCCGGATCCGCTCGAGCTGCGCCGCGCGCTTGCGCGCGCGATCGGCGCGCAGCTCGCCGTAGGCGGCGAAGGGCTTGCGCGCCGCCTCGCGGCGCGCGGTGTCGACCTCCAGCACCTCCCGGGCCGCGCGGTCGACGTAGTAGGTCCGCTGCGCGTCGGCGTCACGCAGGCGCAGGCGCTGGCCAGAGGCGGCCACCTCCACCCGCCGCGGAGGCCCCGCGCCGAAGACGCCGTTCTGCTCGATCTCGAGCCACACGCCGTCAGCGGCCGCAGCGCTGCTGACGATCCCCAGCGCCAACGTCGCGATCCACCCCCGCATACCGACCTCCTCCGTCGTGCCCGGCGGAAGTAGGACGCGCCAGCCGCGAATGGATTCGCGTCTCCAGCGAGTCGCCGGTCGATCCCGTAAGGTATGCGCCTCCAAGGCCTGGGATTCGGCCAGGCGAGAAGGAAGTGGGTGTCGTGTCAGCGTTAAGGTGGTCTCCTCTCGTGTTCGTCTGTCTTGGCGGCTGCGCGCTCTTCGTGCGGCCCGACCCGGCTCCCGCTCCGGCGGACGGCGACCCCAGCCCCAACGCGCTCTCGATCGAGGCGATCGACAGCAGCCGGATCGCGCCTGGGGTGAGCTCGCCCTACTGGGAGAAGGTGCGCCGCGGCGAGACCTTCGTGATCGCGGTCAGCCAGTACTACCCCCCCTTCGGCGCCCCGGCCAAGCCCGGTCGCGACCCGGGCTGGGTGGGGTTCGACGTCGAGCTCGCGCAACACCTGGGGCAGACCCTGGGGGTCGAGGTCGAGTTCCGCGGGCTGAAGGCCGAGGACATTCCCCAGGCGCTGACGTCGGGGGAGGTCGACCTGGCCCTGGCTGGGCTGACCCGGACCGTGTTCCGCGCGGCGCAGGTCAACTTCACCGAGCCCTACCTGATCGTCTCGCAGGGGGCGCTCGTCGAGCGCAGGTTGGCCGAAGGCAGCCGGGGCACCGACGAAGAGCGGCGGCGGAACTCGGTCGAGAGCTACTTCGACCTCGCCGAGATCGGCGGCCTGCGGATCGGCGTGCTGCGCAACACACGCCCCGAGCGGATCGCCCGCGACAGCTTCCCCGCGGCGACGATCGTGACCTTCGCCGACGGCGACGAGGCCACCGAGGCGCTGATCAGCGGCCAGGTCAACGCCCTGGTCCACGACGCGCCCTACATTCGCGCCTGGTCGGTGATCAACCCCAGCCAGGCCGGGCGCTTCACCCCCTTGCTCGAGCCGGTGACCCAGGAGCCGATCTCGATCGCGCTGCGCAAGGGCGACCTCGAGTTCCTCCGCTTCCTCGACGCCTACGTGGGTGAGGTGCGCATCGACGGGACCGTCGATCGCCTCTACCGCAAGCACTTCGTCGACGCCGCCTGGCTGGACGACGCCGACCTCAAGGGTGACGAATGAGCCGCCTGTCCGCGCTGTTCTGCGCCGCGCTGTTCTGCGCCGCGACCGCCGTGGCCGAGGACGAGGGGCTCGACTACTCCGCCAGCGGCTCCCTCCGTGTGCGCGGGTTCTACCTCAGCAGCGACACCCTCGACCGCGACCTCGACCCCACCACCCGGCTCGCGCTGCAGCTGGCCAACGACGACGACATCGACGCGACCCAGACCTACCTCGACACCCGCCTGCGTCTGCAGCTGCGCGTGACCGCCTACGAGGAGGTCTCGGCGCACCTCGCGATCGAGGTCGGCGACCTGACCTTCGGTGTGGCCAATCAGGGCGGCGCGCTGGGCACCGACGGGATCGTGTTCGAGAACAAGAACCTCTACCTCGAGTGGCACCCCACCCGCTACAGCTTCAGCGTGCGCGCGGGGCTCTACGCGCGGGAGAGCGATCCCTATGGCCTCGTGCTCTCGGACGACGTGGCCGGGATCCACGGCGAGGTCGAGCTGCTGGGCACGGGCACCCAGGTCTACGCCGACTTCATCAAGGCGGTGGAGAACTCCCGGGTCGACCTCGACGCCGACGGGATCCCCGACAACGACTTCAACGACCGCACGATCTTCCTCTGGGGCCTGCGCAGCCGGCCGCTGAGCGTGCTCGACCTCGAGGCCTTCGGGATCGCCGACGTCGACGACACCCGCGACACCCCGGACCCGGCGAACATCGAGCGCGACGTCTACTGGGGTGGGGTGAGCGCGGCGGTGCGCGTCGGCCCCGCCCGCTTGAGCAGCACCGGGATCTACGCCTCGGGCAAGCTGACGGAGACCGGGAACCCCGGCGTGCACATTCGGGGGTTCGCGGTGGACAACCGGCTGACCCTCTCGCTGCCCTTCGTGACCGTGGAGGGGATCTTCGCCTGGGCCAGCGGGACCGACCCCGATCGGCGGACCACCGACACCGGGTTCCCCACCATCGCCCCCTTCTACGGGGCCTCGTCCATCGTCTACTCCAACTTCGGCGGGCTGAACGTCACCGGCTCCAACCTGGCGGGCACGGCGCACACCACCCTCAAGCTGCGCGCGTCGCCCATGGACGGCCTCGACGTGGAGGCCGTCTTCCTCTGGGCCTGGTACACCGCCGACCACGACGTGAGCCAGAACGTGAACGAGTTCGACGACGACGCCCGCGACCTGGGCTTCGAAGCCGACCTCAACCTCAGCTACGAGATCGCGCCGGGCTTCACGACCTTCGCCCGGGGGAGCATTTTCATTCCGCGCAAGGGCTACAAGGTCCGCCGGGACACCTCGGACAGCGGCCCCCTGAGCATGCTCATCGTGGGCGCGCAGCTCGCGTTTTGAGCGAGGGGGCCGCTGCGGCGTCCGGGCCCTCGGCGTAAGGCACGCGCACAGAGAAGGTTGCGCCGGGCTGGGGCGCGAGTGTCCCGCTGCACCCACACTGCTATCCTCCTGTAGGAGCCTTGGTTGTCGAATCCCATGGACGTTGCGCTCGTCCGCCTGGCCGTGTCGCGGGGGTTGCTCTCCCCCAGCGACGGACAGCGGATGGAGACCTTGCACCAGCAGGGGCAGGGGTCTGCCCTGCAGCTCCTCGGCGCCCGCGGCCTGGAGCTGGGCGATCTGCAGCGGTCCTTTGGCAGCGCGACCTTTGGCTGCACCGCCTGCGGCTTCAGCTGTCCCGCCGGCCAGCTCTCGACGTTGCCGCCGGACCTCCGCTGCCCCAAGTGCGGCCAGACCGCGCTCGCCCCGGGCCGCTCGGCGAGCGGGCGGGTCGGCGGCAACGGAGGCTCGAGCTACGTGCGCCCCACCGGCGCCTACAGCGCAGCGAGGACCAGCGGGACCGTTCGCCCCGGCAGCGGGCGCGCCGGGAGCGCGCCGGGCTACCCGGCGCCCTCGAGCGCGGGCTACGGATCGTCGCGCGGCGCGGGCTACGGGTCGTCGCCCAGCGGGGGCTACCCGGCGCCCAGCGGGGGCTACCCGGCGCCCAGCGGGGGCTACCCGGCGCCTTCGAGCGCGGGCTACGGCTCGAGCGGCGGCCAGGTGGAGAACTCCCACATGCCCCGCCAGGGCAAGATCGGGCCGGGCTCGACCATCGGGGGCTACCACCTGGGCCAGGAGCTCGGGCGCGGCGCCTGCGGCGTGGTGTTCCTCGGGCGACGGCCGGGGCTGAGCCGTGAGTTCGCGATCAAGATCCTGCGCCAGGACATGCTCGGGAACGAGGAGGCCGTCGCGCGCTTCTACCGCGAGGCCGACCTCGCGAGCAAGCTCTCCGACCCTGGGGTGGTGGGGTGCTTCGACGTGGGCCAGGACGGCGTGCACTGCTACTACGCCATGGACTACTGCCCGGGCGAGACCCTCAAGCAGCGGATCCGCTCGCAGCCCTACAGCGTGGAGAAGGCCGTCGAGCTCGCTCAGGAGCTGGCGCGGATCCAGGGCGTGGCGCACGCGAAGGGGGTCATGCACCGGGACTTCAAGCCGTCGAACATCATCCTCTCCGAGGACACCGGGCGCCCGCGGGTCACCGACTTCGGCCTCGCCCGCGACACCTCGGCCACGGGGCAGTCGCTCAGCCGCACCGGCGACTTGATCGGGACCCCGATCTACATGTCGCCCGAGCAGCTCCTCGGCGAGCGGGCCGACGTGCGGGCCGACGTCTATGCGCTGGGGGTGATCCTCTACGAAATGCTCTGCGGGAAGCGCCCCTTCGACGCGCCGACCACCGTCGAGCTGGCGAGCATGGTCCTCGACGGAAACCCGCCACCGCCGCGCTCGATCAACCCGTCCCTCGACCCCGAGCTCGAGGCGATCGTGCTCAAGGCGCTGGCCAAGGATCGCAACGACCGCTACCCCAACGGCGCCGCCCTCGAGAGCGCGCTGATCGAGTACCGCAAGCAGTCCATGGCGCCCGCCCCCACGCGGCGCAAGCGCGTCTCGGAGCGCCTGCCCACGCCGGGCTCGGGGCGCCCGAAGCTCCCGCTGCTGGCGGCCGCGGGCGGAGCGCTGCTCGTGCTCGCGATCGGCGCGCTGCTGTTCACGTCCTACCAGGCCGAGCAGGAGCGCCTGGCGCGGGAGCGTGAGCTGGAGAAGGCCCTGGTCGCGGCCCACACCGACGTGGAGTCCCGGGACTGGGAGGCCGTCCCCGGGCACCTGCAGCGGGCCTTCGAGCTCGCCGACGCCCTCGAGCGCCCGGACGCCGTCCGTGAGCCCCTGAGGGAGGCCGGGCACGCGTTCATCGAGGCCCTCGACGTGGGCTCCACCCGCGACATCAGCGGGGCCGAGTCGCAGCTGGCGACCCTCGAGACCTGGCCGGGGTTCGACCGCGCCCCAATGCTCGAGGACGAGCTGGAGGCCGCTCGCCGACTGCTGGGCCTGCGCTCGAGCCTCGCTGGGCTCGCCCGTGAGGCGTCTCAGAACCGCGCTTACGCGGACCTCGACGAGGACTTCGTCTTGCTCGAGGCCGAGGTCGACCCCGAGTTCAAGCCCTACGTCGAGCTGGCCCGGATCGAAATGGCCCTCCGCCGTTGCCAGCTCTTCGCCGCGGAGGAGCGGGCCAGCAAGCTCTTGCGCGCGCTGCGGCTGCCCCCGGAGGTCGAGCGCGCCGCGCGGCTGTGCCACGTGATCAGCCTGGTGTGGTTGCAGCGCCACGACCAGGTCGAGGTGCACGCCGACGCCCTGATCGCGCGCTGGCCGGCTCAGCCCGAGGGCAAGCTCGCTGAGTGCTTGCTGCGCTTCAGCTCTGGAGACGTGCAGTCCGCCCAGGAGCGGGTGCGGCTCGTGGTCGACGAGCACCCGGATTGGTTGCCCGCCAAGATCTACGGTGCTGTGCTCGTCTACTACTCCGACTCCGGCGGGTCGGCCACCGAGTGGCTGAGCGTGGTCGAAGAGGCGCAGCCCGACAACACCTTCATGCACTTTGCTTCAGCCCTGGCGGGCCTCCAGGAGCGGAACATGGCGGGGGTCGAGGAGCACTTCAACCTGGCGGTCAAGGAGGCCAACCCACCGCTGCTCGAGCTGATGCTCGCGGCCGCGTCGGTCAACATGTGGACGAGCGCGGACCCCCAGCAGATCGAGGCCCAGCTGCGAGACGCGGAGCGTGTCTACCCGACGAGCGCGCAACCTGGGTTTCTCCGCGGCACGCTCACGATCATGCAATCGTTGAGGGGGCTGAGAACCGAGATGCGCGTGAACGAGGAGCTGGTCGAGGCTGGCGCGGCCATGCTGCGGCAGTGCAAGGAGGACTCGGCTCGCGACTACGCGCTCTCCATGGCCCGCGTTCCGGAGCGGTTCCGTGACCCGATCGAGGACATCGTCCAGGCCCCCGAAGGCGAGGCCTCCAAGGAGGTAATGAAGATCGTGCGCAGCATGATGTTCGGCGGCGGCGGCGGGAACGGGGGAAATCGCCGCCGCAGGCGTTGAGCGTGCGCGAGGTCGGCCCCTACCGGATCCGCTCCGAGATCGCCCGCGGGGGCATGGGGGTCGTGAGCCTCGCCGAGGCACCCGGCGGTGAGCGGGTCGCGCTCAAGGAGCTGGTGGGCCTGCACAGCCACGACCCCATGGCGCACCGGCGCTTCCGCGCCGAAGTCGCGGCCCTGCGACGGCTGAGGCATCCCCACGTGGTCCCGATCCTGGACGCCGGCGAGGAGGGCGGCGTGCCCTGGCTCGCGCTGGAGTTCGTCGAAGGCGGGAGCCTCGCGGATCGCCTCCGAGCCGGGCCGCTCCCCGTGGACCAGGCGATCGGGATCACGCGGCAGCTCGCCCGGGCGCTGGACTACGTGCACCAGCGGGGGGTCCTGCACCGCGACCTCAAGCCGGCCAACGTGCTCCTCCGCGGGAAAGACGCCTTGCTCACGGACTTCGGCCTGGCTCGCGTCTACGGGAGCGGGCTCTCCCGAATCACCCACACCGGGATCTTCCTCGGGACGCCCGGGTTCTGGCCCCCCGAGCAGGCACGCGGGCAGCAGGACGAGGTGGGAGCGGCCTCCGACCTCTACGGGTTGGGCGGGGTCCTCTTCGCCTGCCTCACGGCGCAGCCGCCCGTGCAAGGCAGCACCCTGCAGGATTGCCTCAACTCGGGGCTGTTCGCGCGCATGCGACCCCCCAGCGAGCTGCGGCCCGAGGTCCCGGGTTGGCTCGACCGGGTGTGCATGGCCTGCCTGGCGCTCGAGCCCGCTGACCGGCCGGAGTCGGCCGCGGCCGTGCTGGCCGAGCTCGACTCCGCCGGGGTGGCCGCCGCGTCGCCTCAGGCTTCGCGCGGGGCGGGGCGATGGGTGGCCGCGGTCGGGGTCGCGGTCGCGGCGGGGCTGATCGGGCTGGCGGTGTGGTCCGGCCGCGGGGACTCCGCCGCGCAGCGCTTCGCGCTGGAGCGATTCCACGCAGAGCTGCGCGGCGGGCACTATGAGCTGGCGGGCAGCTACCTCGCCGACGCCGCGGCGCTGGGGGACGACGGCCCCTTGCTCGAGGCCCTGGAGCGAGAGGCGGCGGGGGTGATCGCCGGCCTCGAGGTCGGGACCGCCGCCGACCTCGACGCCGTGGCCTCCGAGTTGGCCGCGATCGGGTCCTGGCCGGGAGCGGAGCGCTCGGAGGCGTTGCGGGCGGGGCTCGACGACGCGCGGGCCCTGATCGAGCTGCGGCGCGCCCTGGCGGCGGTCGCCCAGCGCGCCTGCGAAGAGGTGGACTACGCCAGCCTGGACGCTCGGTTGGGGGACCTGGAGGCTGAGGCACGCTCGGGGCATGAACCGTACGTGCTCCTGGCGCGGGTCCAGCTCGCTCTGCGCCGCTGCCAGCTGCGCAAGGCGGAGCAGCGGCTGGGCGCGCTCCTCGCCACCGTCGAGGGCGTCCCCGCGCTCGAGCCGCCCGCGCGCCTGGCCGCCGTGCACTGCGCGCTCTGGCAGGAGCGAGCGCAGGACGCTCAGCGTGAGGCGCGGGCTCTGCTCGCGCGCTTCCCCGCCTCGCGGGAGGCCAAGCTGGCCCGCGCCCTGCTCGCCTACAGCCAGGGTCGGGTGGAGGACGCGCGCGAGTTGGCCGGGGTCGCGGTGCAGGCCGCCCCGGATTGGCTGGAGGGGAAGGTGTTCGGGGCGCTGCTGACCTTCTACTCGACCGACGACCCAGGCCATGGCCGCACCTGGCTGGCCCAGGCGCGGCTCGCGCAGCCCGACGACCGCTTCGTGCGCCTGGCCGCGGGCCTCGCCGCCCGCAGGCGACTGGTGACCAGCCCCGACTCCGTCGCGGCGTTCCGCGCCAGCGCCGAAGACGCGGACCCGCCGCTGCTCGACGCGCTGCTGCTGGTCGCCTCGGCCAGGACCTACGTCGTAGGCGCCGAGCAGGAGGTGGACGACGCGCTCGCGCGCGCGGAGGCCTGCTACCCCGGGAACCCGCGCGTCTCCTACGCGCGCGGGCAGTTCATGCTAATGGTCGGGGTGCGTTGGCTCGGCCAGCGACGCGCGCAGGGGAACGAGCTCTGCGAGACCGGGGTGCAGCTCTTGCGCGACTGCCAGGCCGAGCACCCCGCCGACTTCGCCCGCTGCACGGCGCTCCAGCCGGCGGAGCTGCGGGAGAGCACGCCCGTGGTGCTCGCCGCGCCCCGCGGGCAGGCGGCGCGCACGATCATGCAGATCCTGAGCAAGCGGGCGAACCCCATGGGGATTCCGCGCTAGCGCTCGGCCTGCTCCAGCCACGCGAGGACCTGCTCCGGGGTCGCGAGGCCAGTGAGGGGCGGCAGGTCCGCGCCGGGGGCGAGCAGGGTCGGCGTGCCCTCCAACTCCACGGCGCTCAGCGAGGGGTCGCCGGGCTCTACCAGGCTGACCCCCCGGGTCTCGGCCAGGCGCGCCAGCACCCGCGGGTCGCCGAGGGTGTCGACGAGCATGGCCTCGCAGAACGGGCAGCCCTCCTTGACCACCAGCAGCAGCCGAGGGCCGCGCTCGCCGCCGGCGGCGAGGACGCTCGCGCGGCGCGTCGCGTCGTCCTCAGCGATCCCCGCCCCGTGGAGCCAGGCCAGGGGCAGGCACACGGCCAGGGTCAGCGCGAAGCCCGCCGCGGCGGTCCGGGGCGATTGGCGACGCTCGCGCCAGGCCACGGCGACCGCCGCCGCCGCCGCCCCGCAGGCGCTGAGCGCGATCCCCAGGCAGAAGGGGCAGAGCGCGCCGACCGCGGCCGCGGACCAGGCCTGCACCGCGAGGGCGAATCCAGCGCCGACGGCGAGGACCGTCGGGCCCCAGCGGGCGAGGGGCGCGCTCAGCGGACGCAGCGCCGCGAGCTGAGCGAAGGCCAGGCTGGTCACCCCGCCGGCCACCGCGAGCTGAGCCAGGGAGAGCGGGCCCAGCTGGCCGAGGCGGGGGCGCAGGAGGGCCGCGCAGGAGAAGCCGCTGCCCGAGAGCGGGCAGCTGCGCTGCCCGCCGAGGACCACCACCCAGGCCGCGAGGCCGACCTCGAGCAGCGCACAGGCTGCGAGCAGGACCACCCCCACCCAGGGCTTGCGAGGCGGGGGATCGGATACACTCGAATGCACGGCCGGCCCCTGACGTCGTCGGCTCGAGACCCTCACGAGGAGGTTTCATGGTAGCGCGCTGCGTGCGGATCGGCCTGTTTGCCCTGCTGGTGACGCTGACGGGGTGCCTCGAATACACCGAGGAGCTCACCCTCAAGCCCGACGGGAGCGGCACGCTCTCGTTGGACTTCACCATCGACCTCAGCTACCTGGAGGACGTCTCCAAGGCGCTGGGGGAAGCCCCCAGCGAGGAGGACTTCGCCGGTCCGACCGAGGAGGAGATCCGCGAGGGGCTGGAGGTCGAGGGGATCACGATCAAGTCCCTGGACCTCGAGACCAAGGGCCGCAAGACCCGGGTGAAGATCGTGCTGGACTTCGCGAACCTCGACGCCCTCAACGAGATCGAGGGCTTCGGCGACGACCGGCGGATCCTGTTCTACGACGAGGGGAACGGCCTCGTGCGCGTGGTCTACAGCTTCGACACCACCGACGCGATCCCGGCCGACGAGCTCGACGAGGAGGAGGCCGGGGACGACCCGATCGAGAAGAAGATCATGGAGATCACCAAGAAGGCCCGCGCGGCCATGCGCTTCCGCGCCAAGCTGGTGCTCCCGGGTCAGATCAAGAAGAGCAACGGCAAGCGCGACGCGAACAACCCCAACGCCTCGCTCTGGCAGATCGACAGCAAGAGCACGCCCGAGAAGCACAAGACCCTCGGGCGAGGCAAGATCCGCATGATGGCCCTCGTCAGCCGGGACGCGCTGCCCTTCGTCAAGCAGCTGCGCCCGCTGCCCAAGGGCAGCGACGGCGAAGGCGAGGGCGAGGGCGGCGAGCGCAAGCGGTAGGCTTGTTCTCAGGGGGCCTCTCCGAGGCCCCCTCGCCCTCGCGGCAAAGCCGCTCGGGCTCACCCCCAACGGGCTTCCGCGACTTGTTGCGCTTCTTGTTCCCTTCGCGCGTCCCCACCCCGCTCAACGGCGGTCGGCGGGGTGCTTCGACTTCCTCCTCCAGGTAGACCAGCGGCTCCTGGTCGTCGGGGTCTTGGCCCTTGGGCTCGATCCCGTTCTCGCTCTGACTCACGCTTCCTCCACTGGGCTTTCGCCCGTTCTGTGGAGGAGGGTTTCTCTAGGCTTTTAGGCGCGAGTCTGTGTCAGCGCTTCGGTCAGGACGACAGGCGACGAGGTCGGCCGGGCCGCCGGGTTGCGCCGGGCGGTCCGGGGCGAGGGTCGCCAGGCCGTCGCGGTTGGCGGCGAGCATGTCCAGCACCAGGCCCGAGGGCGGGTCGTCGGTCTCGCGCAGGTTGGGGACGGGGTCGGGGCCCTGGATGGCCGGGTTCTCGACGGCCGGGGTGACCTGGAGCCCGGCGACGGGGCCTTCGCATAGGTTGAGGTGCAGGCCGCCGGTCTCGCCGGCGCCCGGGCTCGAGGCCTGGGCCACGACCTGGACCTCGTCGAAGGCCTTCCGCCGGGGGTGAGGGAGCGGCAAGTTCTGCCGACCAGCGCCTCGCCGGTGAGAGTGAATGGGTCTGCGCTCCGCACCTACGGACGGGAGGTCGGCTAACATTGTTGATTCCCGACCCTGGGTTAGTGGTAGCGGCCTCGCGCCGCGTCCGCGAACCTGCCTTCGCGCGACGCCCGACCCTCGAGCAACTGGGGCTCGAAGCGCCTGGTACCCCCCGACCCTCGTGACCCCACTGTACATGCCGACGCTCGGCCGCCCCTCTCGGGGAGTGGCACCGGCCAGGACGACAGTTCCCAGTCGGCACCTATCGCATGTCAAAGCTGCACGGCTGCGAGATCGGGGAGGTGCCAATCCTGGCGGGGTAGTCCTCCCAATCCGGCACGTCGAACTGGGGCGTTTCGAGCGAGCCAGCCCAGCAGAGGGTGGCCGGGCGCTCGCATGCCGTGCAAGGGCCTTCCGCCGGGGGTGAGGGAGCGGCAAGTTCTGCCGACCAGCGCCTCGCCGGTGAGAGTGAACGGGTCTGCGCTCCGCACCTACGGACGGGAGGCGGCCCTGGGCCGCCCACGACCTCAGCATTCCATCCGGCCCTAGAGGAGCTCGCCTTGCCAAGGGAATGCCTGCCATACCAGCCACGCGACGAACAGCCAATGCAATACGAAGATGCTGGGTCTACTGGGACGCAAAGCAGCCAGGATTAGCAGGAGCCACACCCCAGTGATCAGAATGGCATTAATGAGAGTCACGTTCCGGGTGTAGTTGTAGCCATGCCACTGGAGGCTGTGATCCCAACCTGAGGCAAGTGCAATCACTCCCAAGGCGGTTGCCGCTGGGACTATCGTCACCGTCCGAAGGGGCAATCTTGCGTGAAGGTGTCCAGACGACCCTGAGCGAGTGACTGCGAGTCCCCAGAATGCCAAGGGACCAATAAACAGCGAGGCTGGCATACAGCCAAGCACGGGTAGCACAAGGACTAGTGGAAATGGCGACCACCACTTAGGCACCCTGGAGGCCGTGGCGAGCACGGATAGCAACACCAAGGGGATCGAGCCAAGGGCCACTGCTAGAAGATACTTGGTGTCGCTGCGCTCAGTTTGTCCGTTCATGTGGGCTCAACCACAGTAACGAAGTGGCCCCAGCGGGGGGGTATTCGCAAATCCCGGCGGATCTGCTGCGCTCCGCACCTTCGGCGGGAGGCGGCCCTCCGCACGGGAGGCGACCCTTGGGCCGGGGGGGCGGCTCTTGGACGGCCCAACGCGTTTCGTCGGACCCGTGCCCTTGGGCAAGACTTGCTCACCGGGTTCACCCCGGGTGAGCCCGACGCGGGCCTTTTCGCGGATCGGGCGCGACTTGGGCCCGGCGCGCCGTGTGCCTCCTCCCGCGCGGAGGCCTCATGACCGATCCCCGCCGTGTGCTCCCCCAGCAGGTCCACATGATCACGCGCCGTTGCAGCGAGCGCAGGTTCTTCCTCAAGCCCGGCAAGCTCACGAACCAGATCGTGCGCTATGCGCTCGCCCGCGCCTTGCAGCTCACGTCGGTCGAGCTCTACGCCTTCGTGGCGGAGGCCAACCACGTGCACGCGATAGTCGGCGACCCCAAGGCCGAGCTGCCCGAGTTCATGGGGCACCTGAACTGCTTGATCGCTCGCGCGCTCAACGCCCACTATGGCCGCGGCGAGAACTTCTGGAGCCCGGACTCGTTCAGCAACGTCGAGATTCACGACGAGGAGACCCTGATCCGCGAGCTGCTCTACGTCTACTCCAATCCCGTGAAGGACGGCCTGGTCGCGCGCCCCGAGCAGTGGCCGGGGGTCAGTACCCGGCCCGAGGACATGGGCGGTCGGACCGAGGTGGTGAAGCGACCGGAGAACGCGTTCTTCGGCACGACGACCGCCGCGGACTGGATCCCCCGCGGCACCCTGACGCCTGCCGAGATTCGCCAGGCCGAGGCCGAGCGGCAGCGCCAGCGACTGCTCGCCCGCGCCGAGGGGAGGCGAGTGCGCGAGCCCAGAAGCTCGCTCCCGGCCGAGATCCCGCTGGAGGTCAAGCTCCCGCTGCTGGTCGACGCCGAGGAGGGCGACGCTTTCGTGGCTCGGGTGCGGACGGCCCTGGAGCTCCACCTCGAGGAGATCCACGCCCTCCGGGAGGCGCAGGGAAAGCTCAGCTTTCTCGGGGTCGCCCGAGTGCGAGCCCTCGACCCCTTCGCGTCCGCCGGCGACACCTTCCCGAGCTTCGGCTTGAACCCCCGAATCGCGAGCGGTAACCGCGACGGAGAGCGGCAGGCTCTGCTCCACGGTCTCAAGGCGTGGCGCGCGGTCTACCGCGCAGCGTGGGAGGCCTGGCACGCCGGGAACCGCGAGGCGGTGTTCCCGGTGGGCACCTACCGCATGTCAAAGCTGCACGGCTGCGAGATCGGGGAGGTGCCAATCCTGGCGGGGTAGTCCTCCCACTCCGGCACGTCGAACTGGGGCGTTTCGAGCGAGCCAGCCCAGCAGAGGGTGGCCGGGCGCTCGCATGTACGGACACCGGGTCGAGGACGGCGGCCAGGAGACCGTGCAAGGGCCTTCCGCCGGGGGTGAGGGAGCGGCAAGTTCTGCCGACCAGCGCCTCGCCGGTGAGAGTGAACGGGTCTGCGCTCCGCACCTACGGACGGGAGGCGGCCCTGGGCCGCCCACCCCAGCGGAGGCGGCTTCTGCCGCCCCAGAGGCGGCTTCTGCCGCCCCAGCGGAGGCGGCTTCTGCCGCCCCAGAGGCGGCTTCTGCCGCCCCAGGTTGGGAATCACCCGCCCCGGAGGCGGCTTGGCGGGAACCCCGGGTTGGGATCGACGGTTGGGATCAACATGGCGGGAACCTCGGGTTGGGATCAAGGCGCCACTAGCCCTCTTGCGAGTCCGTCTCTATTTGTTCATCCTGCAGACAATGACGAGTCGGAGGCATGTAGTGATGGAAGCGCGGAACCTACCCATTCTGCTTCCTCTCGCATTGATGTCCTTGGG
>Ga0209578_10001031_pt1 | contig 27532 bp, 24 predicted proteins | sample tdAd472_FD_187127 | JGI IMG/M metagenome (GOLD analysis project Ga0209578, IMG submission 187127) | Marine sediment microbial communities from the Atlantic coast under amendment with organic carbon and nitrate - tdAd47.2 (SPAdes)... | ecosystem: Environmental > Aquatic > Marine > Coastal >...
TACGAAGACCGCGTGCTGTTCGACGAGGCCGGTCTGTTCGACTACTCCCGCGTTAAGTCCCCCGGAATGACGCCCGGACCGGCTTCGATGCCCCAGACCAGCGGACCCTGCGGATGATCAACAAGCGCGTCGGCAGCCCGGCAGAGGCCGTCGCGGACGTGTTCGACGGCGCGACGATCATGGTCAGCGGGTTCGGCGAGGCCGGCAGCCCGGTCGAGTTGCTCCACGCGCTGATCGATCAGGGCGCGAAGGACCTTACGGTCGTCAGCAACAATACGGGCAGTGGTGAAGTCGGTCTGGCAGCTCTGCTGAAAGCCGGTCGCGTCTCGAAGGTCATCTGCTCATTCCCGCGGACGGCGAATTCGACGGTCTTCCCGGACCTCTACCGGTCCGGCAAGACCTCGCTCGAGCTGGTACCGCAGGGAACGCTCGCAGAGCGCATCCGCGCGGGCGGCGCGGGCATTCCTGCCTTCTACACCGCAACCGCGGTGGGCACACCGCTCGGCGAGGGCAAAGAGCAACGCTCGTTCGATGGCAAGCAGTACATCCTCGAGCACGGCCTTCGGGCGGACTTCGCGCTCATCAAGGCAAAGTCCGCCGACACCCACGGCAACGCGATCTACAACAAGACCGCTCGCAACTTCGGCCCCCCGATGGCCATGGCGAGCCGAGTCGCGATCGTACAAGCTGAGCGGATCGTCGAACCCGGCGCGATCGATCCGGAGGTCGTCGTGTCGCCGGGCATCTTCGTAGACCGCGTCGTCGAAGTCGCCAACCCGGTTCATGAATCCGAACTCGTCGCGGCAGGAGCGACTTACCCATGACACCCATCACCGCCAGCGAACGCATCGGGCGCACCCGCGAGCAGATGGCCGAGCGACTCGCTCAGGACATCGCGGACGGCTCGTACGTCAACCTCGGCATTGGGATCCCGGAACTCGTGGCGAAGTACGTGCCCGACGGGCGCGAAGTCGTCTACCACACCGAGAACGGCCTGCTCGGCATGGGGCCGTCTCCGGAGGAGGGCGAAGGCGACCCGGAACTGATCAACGCCGGCAAGCGTCACGTCACGGTCAACCCCGGCGGGTCGTTCTTCCACCACGCCGACAGTTTCGCCATGATTCGGGGCGGCCATATTGACCTCTGCGTGCTCGGCGCGCTGCAGGTCGCGTCGAACGGCGACCTGGCGAACTGGTCCACGGGCGAACCTGACGCGATCCCGGCGGTCGGCGGAGCGATGGACCTGGTCGCTGGCGTGAAGAAGGTGTATGCCATCACCCAGCACACCACCAAGACGGGCGATCCGAAGCTTGTTGCATCGTGCACCTACCCCCTTACCGGCCTCGGGGTGATCGACCGCGTCTACACCGACCTTGCCGTGATCGACATCACGCCAGGCGGGTTCAAACTCGTCGAACTGAGCCCCGGCGTCGACTTCGAGTATGTACAGGATCGCACCGGGGCCCCACTGCTACAGCCATGACCACAGACTCCGCCCAAGCGTCTCGCAGCGCCGAACTCTTCGAACGAGCCCAACGGGTCATGCCCGGCGGCGTGAGCCGCAACACCGTGCTCCGATCACCCCACCCGGCGTACGCGGCGTTCGGGAAGGGTTGCCGGATCACCGACCTCGACGGTGTCGAGCGCATCGATTTCTCGAACAACATGTGCTCCCTGATCCACGGGCACGCGGATCCCGATATTGTGCGGGTGGTCACCGAACAGATCGCTCGCGGCAGCGCGTTCATGATGGCAACCGAAGCCGAGGTCGAGTACGCGGAGTACCTGTGCTCGCGGAGCCCGAGTTTCGAGAAAATGAGATTCGTCAACTCAGGGACCGAGGCGCTCATGGCTTGCCTTAAGGCGGCCCGGGCGCACAGCGGGCGCTCCAAGATCGCGAAGATCGAGGGCGCGTACCACGGCGGGTACGACTACGCCGAGGTGAGCCAGGCGCCAAAGCCGCATTCATGGGGCGACATCGACCGCCCAGCCTCGGTCCCGCTCGTGCACGGCACGCCGCGGTCCGCACTCGACGATGTGATCGTCCTGCCGTTCAACGATGTTGATCGGTCGATCGCGCGGCTGGACGAACACGCCGACGAACTCGCGTGCGTGCTGCTCGATCTCATGCCGCACCGCGTCGGCCTGAACCCCATCGAGCCTGAATTCGCGAAGGCGTTGTCGGACTGGGCACGAGAAAATGATGTCTTGCTGGTGCTCGACGAGGTCATCACCTTCCGCTCCGAGTACGGCGGCCTGCAGTCCCGTTACGACATCAATCCGGATCTGACCGCGATGGGCAAACTCATCGGCGGTGGCTTCCCGATCGGCGCGCTCGCCGGACGCGCCGAGATCATGGACACCATGAACCCGCATGGGAAGCGATACCTCTTCCCCCATTCCGGCACTTTCTCCGCGAACCCGATCAGCACACTCGCCGGACTGACCGCGATGACGAAGTTCGACGCCGCAGCGATCGAACGCCTCAACGGTCTGGCTCAGCGGGGCATCGAAGGAATCGAAGCCGCGATCGAGAGGACCGGCGCCCGCGCGTGCGTGACCGGCACCGGATCGATGTTCCGCGTGCACATGAAGCCGGTCGCGCCGCGCAACTACCGTGAAGCCCACGCGACGCCGGAGGAGAACGCCCGGCTCTCGACACTACTTGATCATCTGTTCGATCACGGGTGTGTGATGATCAACACCTGCACCGCCGCGCTCTCGACTCCGATGACCGAGACGGAGATCGACCAGCTCGTCGCTGCAATGGAATCGGGGTTGTCTAAGATCGCGTCGATGCCCTGAGGGCTCATGCGAGCTCGAATACGGTCGCCAGCCCCTGACCAACACCGACGCAGAGCGACGCGATCCCTCGCTCGACCTCGCTGCGCCGCATCTCGTGGATAAGTGTGGTCGCCAAGCGAGCGCCGCTGCAGCCCAGCGGATGCCCGATCGCGATCGCGCCGCCGTTTACGTTCAGGCGATCGTCCTCTATGCCCAAGTCGCGTTGACACGCCACCGATTGAGCGGCGAAGGCCTCGTTGATCTCAACGCGTCCGACGTCCGCGAGCGCGAGACCGGACCGATCAAGCACGCGCCGGATCGCGGGGATGGGCCCGAGACCCATGTACGCCGGGTCAACCCCAGCCGCGGCACTCGCCCCGACATAGGCCAGCGGCGTCAACCCAAGCGATGCGGCCCGTTCGGCCTCCATCAGCAGCAGTGCCGAAGCGCCATCGTTCACGCCGGATGAGTTGCCGGCGGTCACGGTGCCGAGGTCATCCGTCGCGAACACGGGGCGGAGTTTGGCAAGCTTGTCAATTGTCGTGTCCGGTCGCGGGTGTTCATCAGTGTCGAACACAACCGGATCGCCACGGCGCTGCGGAATCTCGACGGGGAGCAGTTCGTCGGCGAATCGGCCGGCCTCGTGCGCTTCCGCCCACCGGCGCTGGCTACGCAAGGCGAACGCGTCCTGATCTTCTCGAGAAATGCTGTGCTTGCGAGCGACGTTCTCCGCAGTCTCGCCCATCGGGAACGGTGGGTACATCTCCGCAAGCCGCGGGTTGACGAAGCGCCAACCGATCGAGGTGTCGAAGAGCTGCTGCCCCCGCCCGTACGCTGTCTCGGCCTTGCTGAGCACGTACGGTGCTCTGCTCATCGATTCGACACCGCCAGCGACGAACACATCGCCCATCCCCGCTTCGAGCATTCGAGCTGCCACATTGATCGCCTCGAGCCCGGAGGCGCAGAGCCTGTTCACGGTCGCGCCCGGCACCGAATCAGGCAGGCCCGCGAGCAGGGCCGCCATGCGCGCGACATTGCGGTTGTCCTCGCCGGATTGGTTCGCCGCCCCGAAGTACACATCGTCGATTGACGCCGGCTCCGCGCCCGACCGCTCGACGGCGGCTCGGATGGTGTGGGCGGCCAGATCATCCGGACGGACGGAAGCCAGTCGGCCCCCGTACTTCCCGATCGGGGTTCGAACAGCAGCGATGATGGCGGCGCGTCGTTTCACGCGGGCAGTTTAGCGGTCGGAGCTGGGGCGTGGGTCACGCGGCGTGAGCAGTCCCGGCCGGCGCGATCCCCCGGCCTCGTGCGCGCGGACCCGCGCAAGAAAACAGGCGGTCCGCGTCAACGGGCCGCCTGTTCCCGCTCCGCCGTTCGGCGGAACGGGAGGAGGAGAGAAAGAGAGTCTGGAGGTCAGCGGTGCTGACGGGTTTTCTTGCTGAAGCGCCGAACGCAGGTCTTCACGCGATCGGCCGCTCGGTCGATTGCACCATAAAGGTCACTCCCGGATTGCTCGATGATGATCGGCTGCGGCGTGCCGGCGAGTTGGACGTGAACGTCGCATCGCATGAGACCGCCGGCGTGCGGGTCGGACATCTTGACGATGACACGCTGGATTCGGTGGCTGAGGCGGCCGAGCGCGAAGCCGAAGCGCCGGTTGGCGTGTTCGACGATGGGCTCGGTGGGTTGGAGGTTGACGCCGCGAACCTGGAGATCCATGACTGGTCCTTTCGCTTCAGCCTTCGCCGGTTCCGATCGGCTCGAAAACAGCTCCGAGCGGCTCGGTGCCGGTCGACTTGCGATGCTAAAGGTCAACGCGCCGAGCACAAAGGAAAATCTTCACGGTTCTCCAACGACGGGCGCGGATAACTGATGAGCAGACGGCTTATCCGGTCACAAGGCGCAAAGGACGCGCGGTTCGGACGTTCCACGAAGGCGAAACCCGGCTCAGCGCGGTTCGATGCCCAGTTCGCGGAGCGTCTTGGCGACTTCCGCCGGGTCGAGCGGCGCGTAGGGACGGAACTTCTCGACGACGCCGGACTCTTCGCTGAAGAATATGGCGCGATTCGGACCGAGGCGCGATGCCGCCGGCGAGTCGATGAGTTGGGTCGAGTCGCCAGAGCTCATCTGGAAAAGGACTCGGTTCTCGATCTCGCGCATGGCGTTGCGATCGAGGTAGCGTTCGGTGTTGGTGAGCGTGTCGCAGGACATGACCACGTGCACACCCACACCGGGTCCGTCGCGCAGGATCTCGACGAGCAACTTGTCAGGCTTGGGCGTGTCGCCGTCGTCCATGGAGAAGCCGAAGCTGTCTTCATCGCGGCGCAGAGAGCGGATGCGCTGCATCGAGTGGATCAGCAGGAACACGCCGGGCCCGTCGGACTCGTTTTCGGCGACGCGAGCGCGGACTTCCTCAGCGATCGACATGATCGTCTGCTCGATATCGCGCGGGCTGACGGATCGGGCGTCGATGGGCAACGCACCGGCGAGTGCCGCGAACTGGCCGGCGCGAATGTCATCGTCGGGTGTGGCGTCGACGATGTATGCTTGGGCCTGATGGGCTTCGCACTGGGCGGCGAGCGAGACGACGGTGCCCATCATCAGACCGAGGGAGGCCTCCTCGCGCTGGCCGACGACGAGCACGTTCGAGCCGCTCTGACGGCGCATGCGCGCGGCGGTCGGATCTTTGATGGCGATGGCCTCGCCGAGCCAGAGCTGCGGGAACATGTGCTCCGCACGGGCCTGATCGGACGCGGCAATTCGCATCAGGTTGTTTCGATCGAGGCGCGCCGGAACGTTGCCCTCGAAAACGAGCGCTGGGCTGCCTGTCCGGATGCCGGATGTCTCAGCGCGCTGGCAGATCTCGGCGACGGCATCGTCGCGCTGCGCATCGGGGAGCCAGACAATCTGGAATGGGCTGTTGCCTTCAACCATGCCAGCCTGATCGTTGTAAATCGCCTCACCGGGGCGGCTGAGCAGGCGGGCGGCGGAGTTTTCCTCATTGAGGATGAGGTAGGAATCGGCCTCGTTGCACTGCAGCGCGATGCGGATGGCCATCTGGCCGAGCGTCGAGCGGGCGAGGCTGTACGCGCCGCCGAGAGTCTGCGAGCCGAGGATCACATGAATGCCGAAGGCCCGACCCTGGCGCACCAAACGGTCGAGCAGCAGCGAGGCATCCTGAGCGAGTTTGTCGTCTTCTACGAAGAGCTCCTGAAACTCGTCGATGATCAGGAGCGTGCGCGGCATGACTTCGCCCGGTCTCGCTTGCCGGAACCCGCCGAGGTTCTGCACACCGGCTTCGCGGAAAAGGTCGCCTCGGCGTTTGAGTTCTTCGTCCACGCGCTGGAGCACGCTGAGGCCGAACTCGCGATCGGACTCAATGGCGACCGCGCGAGCGTGCGGGAGCGGGCCGTGATCGTCCTTGCCGGCGTAGGCCTTGAACTCGACGCCCTTTTTGAAGTCCACCAGGTAGAACTCTACTTCCTCCGGCGAGTACCACATCGCGAGGTTGGTGATGAGCACGTGGAGGAGCGTGGATTTGCCGGAACCCGTCTTGCCGGCGAGCAGTACGTGCTGGGCGGTGCCGTGCCCGAGAGCGAGTTCCTGCAGCTTGGTCGCGCCGGCTCGACCGAGCGGAACGCGGATGTCAGGCGCACTGCTGCGCGACCAGACATCATCGTCGGTCGGGGCGACAGCCCGGAAAGGCACCTCGACTCGCGAGGCGTCGCGCGAGGCCTCGCCGACGCGTTTGAGCACCTCGGTCATGCGGTCTTCTGCTGGCGGCTGATCGAGGACAAGATCAGCATCGGAGAGCACATCGTCAACGAGCTCGTAGCGTCCGTCTCGCCACACGAGCGTCGTGGCGTGGTCGCGCATGTCCGTAAGCTGGATGCCGGTGGGTAGGGTCTCCCGCGTGTCGCAGGCGATGAGCGTGTGCACGCCGCAGCGGGCACCGGAGGAAACAATAGACGCGAGACGACGGGCGGAAGCCTCGTCGAAATTGACCGGGAAGTCGCTGAGGACGAGGAAGCGGTACGGCTCGGCGATCTCGCCGGCTTTCTCGTTGTAATCGTCGATGGTTTCGAATTCGTTGCGCAGGTATTTCTGGATCACGTTCTCCATGTGCTCGGTGAGCTCCGAGAGGCGCGCTTCGATATGGCGTGGTTCGGTCCAGATGCGATGATTGACGAATTGGTCGTTGTAATCGGCCAGGTGCATGAAGCCGGCGAAGTTCTGGCCGAGGCCCACGGGATCGATGATCGTGAAACGACACTTCGCCGGGGGCAGCGAGGTGAGCATGCGCAGCATGACGGCCTGCAAGGTCTGGATAGCTTGGGCGCGAGCCTCGGAGAGCGACTCGGTGTCGCGCCGAGCCTTGCGATCGTCGGAGGCCGGGTATTCGAGCAGGAGCGAGGCGTGACGCGGCATCTCGAGCAGCGCGGGCAGATCGGCACGGGCGTGTCTGGGGAGCGGGAGATCATCGGAGTCGGGCAGGCCGCCGGGGAGTTCGGCGAGGTCGAGGCGCACGCGCCCGAACTTCGCTGCGCCGAGCGAACGGTGCGGAGGTGACCACGCCGCCCAGGCGCTGTCGGACCAATCGGGGAAGTCGGCGTGATCGCGCTTCAGCAGCGAGCCGGTGAGGTCGTCGTATCGCGCGACGCGCTCCGACCAGTCGGACGCGAGCCGGGCTTTAGCCTCATCACGCTCCTTTGCTGCGCCCGCGGTCTGTTGTTCGAACCGGTCGGTCGCTTCATCTTCAATCTTCGCGAATGCACCGTTGGCATCCTCGGTTCGGATCCGGACTTCCTCGTCGAGAGATGCGACCCTGATCTTGTGCTTCTCTTCCATCTCGCTCAAACGCGGCCGGTACGCGGCGGCGAGTTCGGCTCGCTTGGACTCGAAACGGCTCTTGACGTCGCGCACTTTCTCGTCATGTGAACGATTCGATTCGGCAATCTCCTTGGTGCGTCGGTCGGCGATGGCGCGGGTGGCCTGCTGGAAGTCGGCGATGGCCTGGTCTCGTTCACGCTTGATGCGGGCGGTGGTGCGTTGGGCAGCGGTCTCGAACTCAGCGTAGAGCTCGTCGAGGCGAGACCGGGCACGACCTCGCAGCATCAGAGCCAGGGCGCCGGTCAGGATGAGACCCAGAATCGCACCGCCGCCGACAAAGGGAGCGAGGTTGTCGGGATTGATGGCGAGTCCGCCGCCGGCACCGATGAGGGCAAGAACCGTACCGGTGATAATCAGCGCGGAACTCTGAGAGAACCTCGCAGGCTTACATGCGCTGATGGAATCAGCGACGGACTTCGCGTCGTCGAGCGCCGCCCTCGCGGCTGCGGTTTCCTCATCCGAGCCGGACTCGCTGCTCACCTCGGTCTTCTGGGGATCCTGATCAAAGTCGATCGACTGCGGAGAAATCCGCCGAGCGGCGTCGGGCTCGAAGAGGCCGAACTGGTCGAGGTCCGCGTGAACCCCTTCGATGCTTTCCGCGAGTTCGGTCTCGAGTTTCTTTAATCCGTCAGTTGTGTCGTTCAACGCCTCACGGGCCTGGCGGATGTCGGACTCGGACACCTCTTCGGCGAGCCAATTCGTTTCCTTGCGCGACTTCTCGATGGCGTTAATCTTGCGGGTCGCCCCCTCACGGAGAGTTGCTTCCTTGGAGCGGTACTCGCGTTCGAGTGCACCGTGCACGGACTGGAAGGAGGCATTCTCCGCTTCGATGGCTTCGGCGTGCGCAGCCCGGGCCGATTCGAGCATCGCGTCGCGATCGGCCCTGGCCTTGGACAGCACCTTGTCGCGTTCCCGCTGCGCGGAGAATGTCGCGCTGTTCCATTGCTCGTCGATCGTGGTCTGGGCCTCGGCTCGCTCGCGGGTCATGCGCCGGGCGAGGTCGACGGCTTCGCGCAGCGAGGACGCCAGGCCGGAGACGGGCGGGGAGGTAGACCGGTTCACGAGCACTCCTGTCTGGCGCGGGAGGTGACCTCGGCCATCTGTTCCATGGCGGCGATCGCGGCCCGGGCGGCTGGCTGGATCGGCTCGATCACCCTGGCCTCAAAGTCGCGCGAGCGACGGTCGTGCCACTGATCGCGTGCCGCGTCCCAACGGACCTCGAAGGCCTTCGTCGCGTCCTGCAGGCGGTGCATGCCGGTTCTCAGACTCATCGGGCTCCTTCCGTGTCGCTGTCAGCGTGAGGCCCAGCCTCCGGATCGTCCAGCGTACCGCCGGAGAACGCCGAAAGCGGCCTGCCCCGCTCGTCCTGAACGGCGATCAGTTCGCCTTCTCGGACCAGCAGGACGGTTGATCGTGGGGCGCTGAGGGCGATCGCGAGTTCCGGGTAGGCCTTTATCGCGTCACCGACGCGGATCGCGACCAACTCCTGCGGCGGCTCCGTCACGTCCGATCGCGAGATCAGCCAGCCGGAATCGCCGAGCGGAGCGTTTGCGGAGCGCATGAGCACCGTAGGCGACGCCAGATCCCAGGAGGCGTCAATGACCACGCGATCCTCGGTGGGCGGAATCTCGGCGACAGACCCGAGCGACCGAGCGACCTGCGCCGGGTCAAACGAGCGGATCTCCATCGCGTCAGCCGCGCCCAGCAAAAGCGCCAGTCGGCGCGAGGAATCTTCATCCAGAAGCGCCCATCGGACGGCACCTGCCCCGGCGTGCAGGACCTCCACGGGGTCGCTGGCCAGCGGGGCACGCGAGCGCAGGCGACGGCTTGGGGCGAAATCCTTCCAGACCCGCCGGCTCGGCCCTTCCGAGGCGCCGGAAGATGCCACGGTAGGGCGAGAGGCCTGCTGCGGGGCACCGTCCGCGTCACTCGAGATCGAAACGTACTCGTCAAGCGTCCTGGCCATGATCTCAAGATCATGGCGGGCTCTCGGCATTTCGGCGGCAACCATGCGCTGCATAGGGGCGACGCGGCCCTTGTAGAGGGTGTACTGCTTCTCGAGTTCCCGGAACCAACGCTGGCTGTTTCGGAGCTTGATCCGGGCCTCCTCGACCTCGCGCCGGGCCCTGGCGATTGCCTTGCGTTCGTCGACGGTGGACTTGGGGCCCATTGAGTGATCGGTCATCTGGGCGCGCGCCAGGTCGGACTTGGCCCGGGTGAGCATCTCTTCACGCCGGGTAATCTCCTTCTTCCAGTGCGGGATATTGTGCGCGCGGATTCGGTCGATGGTGCGCACGATGTCGGCCTCAGCCATCGAAAGAGCCGCCGCGGCCTCTTCCTCGTAAACGGCCAGGGCGCTGCGCAACTCACCCAGCGCTTCAATTGATCTGACGTTGGCGCCCTGATTCATGTGCGCGTGCGGCTCCGGGAGGGATCAGCGCTGGCGGAGGTACTCTTCGGCACGCTCGGCCTTGCGGAGCAGGAACGGAATGTGGTTGTCCGAAGCGGCGACGAATCGCGACAGGACGCGCATGGTCTCCTCGAACTCCTCGGTGAATTTGGCCTGCTCCTGGTCGCGCCAGGTTTGCGACAGGGCCTGCAAACGCCCGTGGAGCTGGCGCATCTGCTGGTCGAGCTGGCTGTTGAACCGCTTGAGGTCGGTTGCGAAGCGACGGAGTTCATCGGGATCGACGACGGCTTTGGCCATGGGGCGTTCCTTGCTTCAGAGGCAGACGGCGGATGCCGGTCCCTGCAGGGTAGCGTCTGAGGGCGGTTTCGAGCATCGATCAACGATTTTGGGCGGCCGCGCCGGTATCCTCATTGTGACGGATGCACCAACAGCAACGGCCCGGGCGTTCGCTCGACGCCGCCGGAGGGAAGACGAATGAAACTGGGCAAAGTGATTCTGGGCGGGGGCATCGCCCTCGTGGGGCTGGTTGTGCTGGTTGTGATCGTGGCGATCGTCATGATCGACTCGATCGCGAAGACCGGCATCGAGCGGGGCAGCACCTACGCTCTCGGCGTGCCGACCACGCTGGACACCGCAGACGTCAAGGTCTTCGGCGGCGAGTTCGACATGGGCGGGCTGACCGTCTCGAACCCGGAGGGCTTCGACACCCCCCACTTCCTTGCGCTCGGCAACGGCGGCGTAAGCGTGGCTCTCGCCTCGCTCACCAGCAACGTGGTCGAACTTCCGACGCTGACGCTTGACGGCATCAGCGTCTACCTGCAGCGCGTCGACGGAAAGACCAATTACGGCGCGATCATGGAGAACCTGAAGCGGTTCGAGTCCGGCGATCCGAAGCCGGATGTGCCCAAGGCCGAGGGCGGCAAGAAGTTCGCCATCGATCGCGTGCTGATCACGGATGTCACGGTGAACATCGATCTCGCCCCGGTCCCCGGCGGCCTGAGCGAGCTGACCAAGATGGAAGTCAAGGTGCCGCAGATCGAACTGACCGACCTTGGCAAGGGCGACGCCAAGCCGATGGAACTGGCTGAGGTCGCGGCGACGATCGTGAAGGCGATTCTCGCGGCGGTCGCGGAGAACGCCGGCCAGCTTCCCGGCGATCTCGGGGCGCAGCTCCAGAGCGGCCTCGCCCAGCTCCAGTCGCTGGAATCCCTCGGCGTGGAACTGGAAGCTGAGGCGACCAGGATCATCGAGGATGTGCAGGGCCAGATCGATGACGCGATCAACGACGGCATCAAGGACATCGGCGACCAGATCGGCGACGGCCTCGACGGCGTGTTCCCCGGCGGCCTGCCCGGACGCCCGGGTGGCGGCGGGAACTGAGCCCGCGCTGACGTGACAAGAGAAAACGCACGGCTATGAGCCGTGCGTTTTTGTTTCCGTACTCTCCGGTACCGGCTTACTTGCTGTAGTCGAACACGCCGCGACCGGTCTTGTCGCCGAGGCGACCGGCGGTGACGAGCTGCTTCAGCAGTGGGCAGGCGCGATAGCGATCGTTGTTCAGGCCCTCGGCGAGCACGTCCATGATGAACACGCAGGTGTCGAGGCCGATGAAGTCGGCCAGACGCAGCGGGCCCATGGGGTGGGCCATGCCGAGGCGCATGATCGCGTCGATGTCTTCGGGCTCGGCAACGCCCTCCATCCACGCGTAGAACGCTTCGTTGATCATCGGCATCAGCACGCGGTTGGAGATGAAGCCGGCGCGGTCGTTGGCGGCGTGGGGCTCCTTGCCCATCTGCTTCGATAGGTCGATGGTCCTCTGGGTGACCTCGGGGCTGGTCGCGAGGCCGTTGATGACCTCGACGAGTTTCATGACGGGGACCGGGTTGAAGAAGTGCATGCCGATGACGCGCTGCCCTGCGCCCGCTCGAGCGACCTCGGCCGACGCTGCGATCTGCGTGATCGAGATGGAGGAGGTGTTCGTGGCGAGCACGACGTCGTCGCGATCGAACGTCTGGGCGAGTTTGGTGAAGATGTCGGCCTTGACCTCGGCGTTCTCGACGGCGGCCTCGACGACCCAGTCCGCCCCGGCCATGTCGTCCCACTTGGTGGTATAGGTGATGCGCCCGAGCGCGGCATCGGCATCGGCCTGCTCCATGCGACCCTTCTCGACGGCGCGGGCCATGAGCTTCTCGTGCAGCTTCTTGGCCTTGTCGAGTGAGCCCTGGTGGGCGTCGTAGGCGATCGCGTTGATTCCGGAGGTCGCGGCGATCTGTGCGATGCCGCCACCCATCTGGCCGGAACCGATGACGGCGAGGGTCTTGACGTCGGGCATGAAAGCTCCTCCTGAGCGGGAAAACGGGGTCTGGGGGTGAAAAATAGGGGAGGGGAGTGTAGCAGCACCACCCCACCCCGGTCGCTCGGGACGAGCCCTTCAGGCGTCCAGATGCAGGTCCATGATCAACACATCGTGCAGCGAGCCGAACTTGCTGCCACACCGTCGCATCAGGCCGACGGGCTGGAAGCCGGCGGACGCGTGGAAAGCTCTTGAGGCGTCGCTCGGACCCGCGATGCGGGCGATGAGGACGCCGAAGCGGTTGGTCCGCGCACGCTTGATGAGGGCGTGCATGAGGGCGCGTCCGACGCCGCGACGGTGGGCGTCGAGGGCGATGTAGACCGAGACCTCCGCGGTGCGTCGGTACGCGGCCCGGGGTGACCACGGGCTGAGCCCGGCCCACCCGAGGAGGTCGCCGGAGGACGGGTCTTTCGCGACGAGCAGCGCGTGCGCCAGCGGGTCGTGGGCCTCGAACCAGGCGCGCCGCTCGGCTTCCGAGCGCGGCTCGGTCTCGAAGGTGGCGGTGGTGTTCAGAACAAAGTGGTCATAGATCGCGAAGATCGGCTCGATGTCCGCTTCGGTGGCGTCGGCGATGACCGGGGGGGCGTTCACCAAGGCAGGGTCTCGCCCTTGTAATCAAGAAACGCGCCGTTGTGTGTCTCGGGCTTCGCTCCCTCGATCACCCTCAGCATCCCGGCGATCGATTCCGGCGGCGTGAGCGGCGCCTGGTCACCACCCATGCGGGTCTGGACCCAGCCGGGGTGCATCACCATGCAGGTGAAGCCATCGTCCTTGAGTTCGACGGACAGGTGCTTGTTGAGCATGTTCAGCGCGGCCTTGGACGACCGGTAGCCATACGACGAGCCACCGTTGGCATTGGTGATCGAGCCGAGCTGCGACGAGATGCTGACGATCTGCTTGGTCGAGCCGGCGCGGAGGTTGGGCAGCAGATGCTTGGTGACGCGCATCGGGCCGACGGCGTTGATGCGCAGGTCTTCGATCAGGCCGTCCATGTCGAGTTCGGGCAGTTTTCCCTTGTGTCCGGAGACGGCGCCATTGTTGATGAGCAGGTCGATGGCGATGGGCTTGTCGCCGTCCTTGAGTTTGCCGGCGAGGGCTTTGGCGGAGTCGTCGGAATCAACATCGAGCTGTTCGAGGCGGTCGTCATCGCCGACGAGCAGTTCGCCGAGCTCGATAGCATCGTCGGGATGGCGCGCGGTGCCGATGACGGTGTGCCCGGCTTTCTTGAGCTGGCGGGCGAATTCGAGGCCGAGGCCTCGGTTGGCGCCGGTGACGAGGACGGTCTTGGGCATGGGGTAGCTTTCAGGTGAGAACTTGAAAGCGGATGGTAGGCGTGGGCGATTTCGCTGGATAGGCCTCACGGGTTGCCCTACGGGTCAACCCGTGGCACCCATGTGAGTGATCACAGTGCGCTGCTGATCTCGTCGAGCAATTCGTTCGCCTCGGCTTCGGTCGGGGCTTCGGCGATGAGGCGAAGGATCGGCTCGGTGTTGCTCGGGCGGACGTGGACCCAGGCGTCACCACCGGAGGGGAGCTTGAGGTCGACGCGCACGCCGTCGGAGTCGTCGAGTTTGGCGGCGCGGGCGCCGAGGGTGCTACGCACGGCGTCGAGCGCCTGGGCGGCCAGGCCTTCGCGGATGGGCTTCTTGCGTTTCACGATGGCGTAGGCGGGGATGTCGTCGACGAGGTCAGACAAACTGCGTCCGGTGCGGGTCATCAGGGCGAGGGTGAGGGCCATTGCACCGATGGAGTCGCGGATGGGGACGATGGCGGGCCAGACGACGCCCCCGTTGCCTTCGCCACCGATCGGGGTGTGGTCGCGATCGGCGAGCATGGCTTCGACGAGGTTGGCCTCGCCGACGGGGTAGCGGTCCACGGTGGCGCCGTAGCGGGCGGCGACATCTTCAACCATGCGGCTCGTGGACAGGTTTGTCGCGATGCGTGCACCCGAAGCGTTGTCGAGTGACTCCAGGACCGCCCACGCGCCGAGGGCGAGCGTGTACTCCTCGCCGATGTACTCGCCGCTGGAACCGATGATCGCCAGGCGATCGGCATCGGGGTCCTGGGCGAAGGCGATGACGGCGTCGTTACGGATGACCTCCGCGCAGAGGTCCTTCAGATTCTCCTTCGTCGGCTCGGGCGTGTGTGGGAAGATGCCTGTGGCTTGGTCGTGCAGGTGGATGAGTTCGCAGCCCAGCGCGTCCATGAGCAGTTTCGCGCTGCGCGTGCCGGAGGCGTTGACCGAGTCGATGACGACTCGGAATCGCTGGGCGCGGATGGCATCGATCGGAGCAACGTCGCTGACGGCGTCGAGCACGCGCGCGACGTGAACGTGAGCTGCGGTGTCGTCGGCCTCGATGGTGCCGAGGCCGGCGTGATCGGCGTATGCGGTCTCACCATTCCGGAATCGCGCGATGATCGCTTCGGCATCGGGCGCTGGCGGCGCACAACCCGCACTGGTGATGGCCTTGATGCCGTTCCACTGCTGCGGGTTGTGCGAGGCGGTGATGATCAGTCCGCCGTCGGCGCCAAAGTGGTCCACCGCGACACCGGCCGTCGGCGTGGTTGCGACGCCGAGATCAATCACCCTGCAGCCAGAAGCGACGAGCGTGCCGGCGACGAGGTCGCGGACCATCGCGCCGGAGTGACGCCCATCCCTCGCGAGCACGAGCTTCAACGGCTGGCCCGCCCGTGATGCCGGTCGCGCGCTCGCCAGATGCCCGGCGATGGCGTTCGCGTACCGGCAGATGACCTCGGGGGTCAACGACTCGCCGACGATGCCGCGACAGCCGCTGACGGAGAGCATGAGCGGGACAACGGACTGATCGTTGACGGGCTGGGCGGTCGCCTCGGGCATGGTGGGGATCCTCAATCGGCTCGGGGAGGAGCATGATAGAGGATGCACCGGAGCGGATCAGGCCGCGGCGAGCTGGTCGGGGCTGTCCACGGCTTGGATCACGTGAAGCGTCCACGGCTGGAAGTCGGCGAGATCGATGCGTGGACCCGGCACACTCCGACCCGCGTCCAGGCGATACACCCGGACGATCGGTCGGTCCGGGAACGAGGTGTGAGCCCCGATGACCTGTGCGATCTCGCCGGATGAAAGGCGCACATGAGAGCCCACCGGGAACAGACCAGTGGACTCGACAAGGGCGCGGATGACCTTGCGATCGTACATACGCTCAGAACCGACCTTGATGAGCTGCTCAAGCACCTCATAGGGCGTAATCGCACGCCGGAACGGGCGCGGCATCGTCGTCGCAGCGTAGGCGTCAGCGACCGCGATAACGCGGGCGTAGTCGCAGATCTTGCCCCCGCGAAGACGGAGCGGATAACCGCTCCCGTTCTCCCGCTCGTGGTGCTGGTACACCGCGCGGCGCACCGACTCAGGGATACCCTCGATGTCTTCCATAAGCACCACCGACCAGGTCGGGTGACGGAAGACTCGGTTGACCTCGGTTTCCGTCAGCGGGCGACTGGCGGTGCGGACGTCCTTGGGGATCAATGCCATCCCGAGGTCGGCGAGCATCGCGGCGAGACCGACGCGCCGGACATCGCGACGGCTCCAGCCGAGGCGTGCGCCGATCGCGATCGAGAGAACTCCGTTGCTGTAGGCGTGGTCCGTGAGGTAGTCGTCGCCGCGCGGAAACAGCAGCGAGAGCTGGGTGTACTGCTGCGGGTACTTCACGAGCAGGTCGATCAGTTCATCGACGAGTTCGAGCGCGTGGGCGACCGGTGTCAGAACGCCCGCGAGGCAGCGGGAGTAAATCTCGCTGAGCGCACCGACCCGATCGGCACGGAATCTGCTGAGCTTCATCGAGTTCGGCCACGTGTGGTCTTCGCATGGCGAGAGTTCGATGGGATCCACACCCGGAGTGACTCGGAGCGGGATCGACGACCAGATGTGATCCAGATCGGCCACGATCGAGTCGGCGAGTTTCATGCGCGCAGCCCGATGCCGGCGTGTCTCGCGCGACTCCTTGTTCGTGAAGGCGCCGAGGCTGTACGCGCGTTCGTGGACCTGCTCCGCTTCCTGCCCGCTCTCCACCGGCAATCGTCCGCCGATCGTGACGATGTCCGCTTGCGGGCGTTCGCCCGCCACCGAGGCCCGGTGTTCGGCGAGGATCCGGGCCGATCGCATCTCGCCGGCGGTATCGGCGAAGAAAAGGTTCCACTGCGGGCCGTCCGGACCGTCCGCCGCCGCAAGGTCGCGCAGGGCCTCGCACATCGCGGGCGACAGCGTGATCCCCTTGCCGACGAGCTTGATCCCCTGGCGTGTGAAGATCGGGCGCTCGAGCGTCATGCCGCTCTCGATCATGTCAGGCTGGATAGGACGGACTGGCACAGGCTCGGTTACCTCGAACGGAGGGAATGCTCCAACTCTCGCTATCGGCGGGTCCGATACACGGATTGAGGGCGATCGCGCACTGTCCCGGGTCCGCGAGCGGGTTATTCTCTGTCCATGCCCCGTGACCCCCGCCACCGCCCGATGCCCAGCCACTGCCTCACGCTCGAAACCGTGTTCAGCGCCGCCCACGCGATCGTCATCGGAGGCGAGCGGGAGCCGGTTCACGGGCACGACTGGCGCGTCGCCGTGCGAATCGGGGGCGACACGCTCGACGCCGACGGCCTGCTCGTGGACTTCCACAAGATTCAGCACGACCTGCGCGCCATCGTTGAGCCGTGGCACAACCGCAGTCTGAACGAGGTCGAACCGTTCGACTCGGTGAACCCGACGGCGGAACTCGTGGCGAAAACCATCGGCAAGCGTCTAGCGGAGCGATTGCCCGATGGCGTGCGTCTGGTCAGCGTGCGCGTGACCGAAGCTGTTGGCTGCGCTGCGGAGTTCTGGCCTCGCCCCTGAAGCGAAACCGCTTCAGCCCTTGCCGGCCTGCTTGGCCCACGAGTCTTTGAGCGAGACCGTGCGATTGAACACGAGGCGATCGTCGGCGCTGTCGTCGTCGAGGCAGAAGTAGCCCTGGCGCTCGAACTGCACGCGGGTGATGCCGTCGGCGAAGCTCGCCTCATTCTCACCGGGCTTCCAGTTCGGTTCGAGGTAGCACGCGTCGAGCACCTGCAGCGAGTCGCGGTTGAGGTTCTCGAAGAAGGTCCAGTCGTCGCCGGCGTCCTTGGGCTTACGATCGGGCTTCTCGACCCAGAACAGCCGGTCGAACTGACGGACCTCCACCTTCACGGCGTGGTCCGCCGACACCCAGTGCAGCGTCCCCTTCACCTTGCGGACGTTGCCCTCGGCGTCCGGGGGAGGGGAATCGCCGCCTTTGGTCTGTGGGTCGTATGTGCAGCGCAGCTCGACGATATTGCCCGCGTCGTCCTTCACGACCTCATGGCAGCTGATCCAGTAGCCGTAGCGCAGGCGGACCTCGCCTCCGGGCTTGAGCCGGAAGAACTTCCGGGGCGCATCCTCCATGAAGTCGTCGCGCTCGATGTACAAGGTCTTCGTGAACGGCACCTCGCGTGAGCCCGCCGACGGGTCCTCCGGATTGTTCACGGCTTCCAGCCACTCGGTGCGACCCTCGTCGCCGCCGTCGCCCCAGTTCGTGATCGTGACCTTGATCGGGTCGAGCACGGCCATGCGGCGCGGGGCGACCTTGTTGAGATGCTCGCGCGCCGCGTTCTCCAGTCGGCCGATATCGATCATCGCGTCGAACTTGGTTACGCCGATCTCGTCGCAGAAGTTGCGGATCGACTCGGGCGTGTAGCCCCGGCGCCGGTAGCCGGAGATGGTCGGCATGCGCGGGTCGTCCCAGCCGGAGACCACGCCGTCGGTGACGAGCTTGAGCAGGTTGCGCTTGCTCATCACCGTGTAGGTCGGGCGGAGCTTGGCGAACTCGATCTGCTGCGGGTGGACGATGGGCTCGCCCCACTCGGAGCCGGGGCCCCGCCCCTCGTTGATGGCCTCGATGAACCAGTCGTACAGCGGGCGGTGGTCCTCGAACTCCAGCGTGCAGATCGAGTGCGTGATGCCCTCGATCGAGTCCTCGATGCCGTGGGCCCAGTCGTACATCGGGTAGATGTGCCAGGCGTCGCCGGTGCGGTGGTGGTGCGCGTTGAGCACGCGGTACATCACCGGGTCGCGCAGGTTGATATTCGGCGAGGCCATATCGATCTTGGCGCGCAGCACCTTCGAGCCGTCGGGGAACTCGCCGGTCCGCATCTTCTCGAACAGGTCGAGGTTCTCCTCGACCGAGCGATCGCGGTGCGGGGAGGGCGTTCCGGGCTCCTTCAGCGTGCCGCGGCTTTCACGGATCTGCTCGGCGTTCTGGTCGTCGACGTAGGCCTTACCTTTCCTGATCAGCTCGACCGCGTAGTCGTACATCGTCTCGAAGTAGTCGGAGGCGAACCTCGGCTGGCCGGCGAAGTCGAAGCCCAGCCACTGCACATCGTTGGTGATCGAATCGACGTATCGCTGCTCTTCCTTGGCGGGGTTGGTGTCGTCGAAGCGCAGGTTGCAGGAGCCGTTGTATCGCTCGGCGAGCCCGAAGTTCAGGCAGATGCTCTTGGCGTGGCCGATGTGCAGGAAGCCGTTGGGCTCCGGGGGGAAGCGCGTGCGCACCTGACCGCCCCACTTCCCGGAAGCGTTGTCGGTTTCGATGATGCGTCGGATGAAGTGGGCCGGGGCGTCTTCGGTGTTACCCGCGGGAGCTTTGGTCGCGTTTGCCATGTGAGACTAGTCTTTCGTATGCGCGAGTCAGACCCGCGCTTCAGTCAGCAAGAGCTTTCTCCAACTGATCAACATCCATAATCATGACCGACGAGCCGTAGTTGATCAGGCAACTCGAAGGACTGGAATCGGATGCCTGAGCGCGCCGCAACTCGTTCTTCAAGTCCTGACGCTTGATCTCGATGAACCTGATATCAGTATTGCCCTGAGCCCCGACGAGCTGTTGCAGGGCCTTCTCAAGGCGCTTCTCGTCCGTAAACAGAGCGAATGCACTGCCACCGTCGACAGGCACCACAGCGGGTACGGGGCGTCCCTCCTGCTCGGAGCACAGCATGTAGTACGGATTCATCTGGCCAAGCCGGCGCTCCAAGCGTGCCCACCCGGCGGGGTGATTTTGCGCTCGCACTCCGTCCACGAAGCGATCGAACCATTCCAGCGGCAATCGATCGAACTGATGCTCGTACATTGCGGGCAGATTCGAGATCGGGGCGAAGTACCCGACGCGATCAGTGTCGAGGTTGAACATCACCCCAACCACTTCCTGCGGGTAGTTGCAGAACGCCGTGATGGCTGCGTCTCGCTCAGCGCTAATCACAGCGTGCTCGCCCCGGTCAGGAAAACGGTTAACACTCGCGCGATGGGCTCTTTTCCGGCTCGTATACACACACACCATCGGTCGGCCCTGCTCGACAACAACAAGCGGGCTCGGCACGGATCCTTCACCGAGACCTTGCTCAGCGGATCGATTACCAGCCGGAATCATGTGCCATTGCTCAAGTTGCATGGTTCGATCCCAGAGATCGCCCATCTTCGCAGGATTGGCTTTGGCTTCCTCCATCAGCGAGTCGAACTCGTCCGATACGGGACCGGACCCGTCGCTGCCCGGTTGCGGTTCCGGCTGACCCGGTCGGGGCGGAGCGTCCGCTTCCACCTGCTTGCGCTTCTTGAAAAACATCTCGGTTCCTTCGCTTCCGAATAAAACTGATCAGACTCCGGCCGCCAGCAGGCGCTGGCACTCGACCACGCAGCGGTCGATCCGGTCCAGCGTCTCTTCCTTGCCGAGGGCGGCGAGCGTCTCGCCGATGGGCGGGCTGACGGGCGTGCCGGTCACCGCGACGCGGATCGGCTGGGCCACCATGCCCATGCCGATCTCGTTCTTCTCGCAGTAGTCCGCGACCAGCTTCGACAGGGGCTCGGTCGACCAGTCGTCGTGGTCGGCCAGCACGCCTCGGAAGTCGCGCAGCACGCCAAGCCCTGCGGCATCGTTGCGGGTCAGGTTCTTCTTGACGGCCTTTTCCTCGTAGACGATCTCCGAGGCCGGCGTCACCGCGAACACGCACCGACGCGCCGCATCAAAGAACGTCTTGCACTGGGGCTGCACCGCCAGCGCCAGCACACGGAACGCCTTCTCCGAAAGTTTCTCGACGATCGCCGGCTCGTAGTCCCGGCAGTAGCCCGCGAAACGCTCGACGAACTCGTCGGCCGGCAACTGCGTGATGACATCGGTGTTGAAGGCCATGAGCTTGGCCCGGTCAAACCGCGCGTTGGACTTGCCGATCCGGGCGATGTCGAAGTCCTTGGCGAGAAAGTCCATGTCGAACTTCTCCCGGTCCGCGCCGTCCTGCTTGCTGGGCGTCCAGCCGAGTAGCGAGATGAAGTTGGTGATCACCTCGGGCAGGTAACCAGCCTTGCGGAAGTCCTCGACCGACACCTCGGGGAGCAGGATGCCCAGCGCCTCGGCCAGCCGGTCGATCGTCTCGCCCTCGAGTTGGGCCTTCTTGTCGCCGGCCCAGTCCGCGAGCTCCTCGATACCGATGACCCCCTCGGGCAGTTCGGCGTAGACCTCTTCCACGCTGCGGCGCTTGAAGATCTCCTTCACAGTCGTGTCGCGCTCACGCTTGCTCATCTTCGCGCCCTTGTCGTTGAAGATCAGGGGCATGTGGGCGTAGACGGGCGTATCGAACCCGAGCGCCTTCTGCAGCGCCACATGACGTGGCGTGTTGTTGAGGTGCTCCTGGCCGCGCAGCACGTGCGTCACGCCCATCAGGGCATCGTCCACCACCACCGCGAAGTGGTAGGTCGGGTAGCCGTCCATCTTGCGGATGATGAAGTCGTCGAGTTCGCCCGGCGCGAAGCTGACCTCGCCGAGCACCTCGTCCTTCACGCTCACCCCCTCATCGTCGGGCATGCGCAGGCGGACGACGTGGGGCTCGCCATTCGCCACCCGCTCGGCCCGCTCGGCCTCGGGGATCTGCATGGCGGCCCGGTCGTAGCGGTACTGCTTCTTCTCGCGCTGCGCCGCGTTCCGCTTGGCGGTGAGTTCCTCGGTGGTGTCAAAGGCGTAGTACGCTTTGCCCTCGCCGACGAGCTGGTCGAGGTGCTTGTTGTAGAGGTCAAGCCGCTCGGACTGGGCGAACGGCGCGACCCCGCGCGGGTCGCCGCCGACTTTGCGCCCCTTGAACTCGATCTCGGGCCCCTCGTCCCAGTCGATGCCCAGCCACGCCAGGTCCTCTAGGATCGCCTTCGCCGAGGCCTCCGACGAGCGGGCCTGGTCGGTGTCCTCCAGACGCAGCAGGAAATGCCCGCCCCTGGCCTTGGCGTAGGCCCAGCAGAACAGGGCCGTACGGGCTCCTCCGATGTGGAGGTGGCCGGACGGGGATGGGGCGAAACGCGTGATGACGGGCGGAAAATCGCTGCTCATACCGCCAGTGTAGCCGTTTCGCCGGGCGCGTTAGGATGCCCGGTCCGCGGGCGAGGATGCCCCCGGATCTTCGATTGCCTCAGCCCTCAAGGACCACCGACCTATGCCGCTCATCGTCACCGGAAGCATCGGGATCGACACCATCGAAACGCCCTTCGACAAGCGGGAGAAGATCCTCGGCGGGTCCTGCAGCTACTTCTGCGCCGCCGCGAGCTTCTTCACCGATGTCCGCATGGTCGCGGCGGTGGGCGGCGACTTCCACGAGGACTACCGGGCCATTCTGAAGAAGTTCCCGAAGGTTGATATCTCCGGGCTCGAGGTCCGCGAGGACTCCAAGACCTTCTCCTGGGGCGGTAAATACTTCGACAACTGGAACCAGCGCGAGACGCTGTTCACCGAACTGGGTGTGCTCGAAGAGCACCCGCCCAAGTCGCCCCCGGCCTTCGCCGACAGCAAGTTCGTCTTCCTCGCCAACACCCACCCGGCGGTGCAGTACGAGATGCTGCACTCGTTCCCCGAGCGGGTGTTCAGCGTGGCCGACTCCATGAACCTCTGGATCGACATCGCCCTCGACGACCTCAAGAAGCTCATGCGCGACATCGACGGGCTCATCATCAACGACGAGGAGGCCCACATGCTCACCGGGATCCGCAACGTGATCTCGGCGGGCCGGAAGATCATCGAGACCATGGGCCCGATGTTCGTCGTCATCAAGAAGGGCGAACACGGCTGCGTGCTGGTCCACGATCAGGGCGTCGCGATGCTCCCGGCCTTCCCGGTCGAGAAGGTGGTCGACCCGACCGGCGCGGGCGACTCCTTCGCCGGCGGCATGATGGGCTACCTCGCCGCGGCACACAGCAAGGACATGAACGTGTCCATCGGTTCGATCCAGCAGGCCCTCGCCCACGGCACCGTGATCGCTAGCTTCGCCATCGAGAGCTTCGGGCTCGATCGACTTGCCGAGCTCAGCAAGGAAGAAGTCGCCAAGCGCTACACCGACTTCCAGGAGATGGTGAAGGTCTGATCAATCCGCGTCCGCAGGCGCTCAGTCGAATCGCTGGCCGATCGCCTCATTGATCCGCTCAATCGCCGCTGCCTCAGCGATCGTCTGCTCGGGCGTCGGCCGCAGTTCGACGTCGCCCGCCATCGCTTCATTGAAATGCCGGAACATCGACGGCGCGCCGCCCTCGCCGGTGGGCGCCTTGATCGTCGCTTCGCCGGGGCCATCGGGGTGGTCGTCGAATCGGGTGAGGTGGGCGGTCAGGTCATCGCCGCCCGGGTTGTAGGGGCGGGTGGTCGTCAGGCGTCCCCACGAGCCGGTCAAGGTGGTCGTCACGCCCTCGGTCACCTCGATCGAGGTAAAACTGTGCCCAAGGACATCGCCAGCGAAGCGGAAGGCCATCGACAGCGAGATGTCCACGCCCTCGGTCTCGCCGGGCAGTGCCGGCGCGAAGCGTCCGGTCGCGCTGACCGTTTCGGGCTCGCCGGCGAGCAGGCGCATGAGCGACAGCGGGTACACGCCGAGGTCCATCAGCGCGCCGCCCTGCATCCGGTGGCTCAGGCGGGTGTTCTCCGTCGGCCCGCCGACCAGCGTGTGCGAACGGTCGCAGCGGATCAGGCGCAGTGTGCCGATCAGCGAGCCGGGAGACTCCCCCGCTGTCGCGATCTCGCGGAGCCACGCGGTCTGCGGGTGGTACAGATAGGTCCAGACCTCGCCGAGGAGCCGGTCGGCCTTCGTCGCTTCCTCGAACGCCCGCTCGGCCTCGGCTCGCGACGGCGTGAATGGCTTTTCGCACAAGACGTGCTTGCCCGCGCGCAGGCACGCGATCGACTGCTCCACATGCAGGTGGTTGGGCGTGGCGATGTAGACCGCGTCGAGGTCGTCGCGCCGCAGCAGGTCATCGACGGTGCAGCCGATTTCCGGATCCTGATCGGCGGACTTCGCCAGATCGCCCCCCCGCTGCGGGTCGCGACTGGCGATGGCGCGCACATCGCAGCCGACTTCGAGCATGCACGGCAGGTGCCCGGTGGCGATGCGACCGGTGCCGATGATGCCCCAGCGGGGTGCGGACATGGGGTGTTCCTAGGCGGGCGTCGGGATCAGCCGGCGGACGCCGCGGCGACCTTCGCGCGGAACTTGTCGCGCTCGGCGGAGATCTTTTCCATCTCTTCGAAGTCGCCGCTCTTGCGGGCCTCGGCCTCGGCGAGTTCCGCCTTGGCTTCCTGAGCGTCGAGCTCATCGACAGGGACCGCGCCCTGTGCGAGGATGGTCAGCTCGTCGTTGACGTTCTGCATGAACCCACCCTCAATGAACCAGCTCTTGGAGCCGGAGCCGGGAAAATCGAGGCGGAGGCGACCGGGGCCGAGCTTGCCGACGATGGCGGAGGTGTGGTGCATCACGCCGCGCTGGCCATCGTGCATAGGCACGGAGGCGTAGGTGACCTCGGCGTCGAGGATGCGGGCTTCAGGCGTGATCAGTTTGCAGGTGAAGGACTTGTCGGCCACAGGAGACTCCGTGATTCGTCGGTCTGGCGGGCTGCTTCGATCGGTCGGGAGGGGCCAGCGATTGTAGCGTTCACGCCGAGATTCTGCCCGGTTTCCACGGCTTGGATCAGCCGCCGCGACGGTCCTTTCGGGCGGCTTCGACGATGCGCTGGGCGGTGCGGACCGCGGCGAAACCGGCCTCGGCATCAATCGGGGGTTTGGAGCCCGAGCGGACCGCCTGGATGAAGCTGGTGATCTCCATCTCGAGCTGGTCGGCGTCGTCGATTTCGAGGTTGTCGATGGTGAGCAGTTCGCCGTAGTCGAGGTTCGAAAGATCGGTGCCGGAGCGCAGGGCCTCACGGATCTCGTCCATCTGAATCTGGTTGGCGGTCTTGCGGATGAGCACACCGCTCTTCTTGGCGTAGTCGATCGAGACATAGCCGTTCTCACCGATGATCCGGGTCTTCCGCTCGGTTTTCATGGCCAGACGACTGGCGGTAATCGTCGCAACGCACTTGCCGGCCGGGGTATCAAATGTCAGGCGGGCGTTGCAGACGTCCTCGTGCTCGGTGAGGACCGGCACGCCGGAGGCTTGGACCTCCGTCGGCTCGATGCCGCCCATAAGCCAGAGCACCACATCAAGGTCGTGGATCATCATGTCCATGACGACCGAGACATCGACGCTGCGAAAGGTCATCGGGCTGACGCGATGGACTTCAAGAAACCGCGGCACGATCCCCGAAGGACCGCTGTCATCGCTGCTCATCGAAGTTTGCTGGGCACGCTCCAGTGCGCGGACGGCGGGGTTGAAGCGCTCGATGTGCCCGACCATGAGACAGGCGCCGTGGCGTTCGGCCAGGTCGGCGAGCTCACGGGCTTCCTTCACGTCGTTGGCCAGCGGCTTCTCGATCAGACAGGCCACGCCCGCTTCCAACAGCGGACGGGCACACTTGAGGTGATAGGTGGTCGGGACCGCGATCGAAACCGCGTCCACACCGAGGTCGATCAGTTCCTGCTCGGTCGCGAATCCGGGCACGCCGAGGCGCTCGGCGTTCGCGTCGCGCTGGGCCTCGCCCTGGTCCACGACGCCCACGAGTTCGACCGGCCCGACCGGCGAGTTATCGCCGAGATCCTGGAAGTGCTTGTACTTGGTGGCGTGATGACGCCCCATCCGGCCAACGCCAATCGCGCCGCAGCGGAGGGTTTTGGTGGCGAGATCCGCGCTCGCGGTGCCGGTCGCAGAAGCGGAGGATTGGCTGGACATATGGCAAAAAACTCCGAATCGGCGCGACGCTCGGCCCGCCTTGGGAGGGTGAATGGAGTAAGGGTAGCAGACCAGATCGGCAGAGGCTTCGCCACCCGAGTCCGGACGATGTCACAGCCTTGCGAGCAGGGTAAGCAAGTACTTACTTCCCTCGCGCAAGCGTGACGATGGGTTCGTCGATCAGTCTCCTTCGATCGCGTAGGGGTTGTACTCCCTGTCGTCATCATCTTCGGCAGCCTCGTCATCGAGGTCCGAACCGGAGTCCAGCAGCGTCACTCCCGCCTCCTCCGGGGTGGGTGACTCGAACGCCGGACCCGCCGCCGTCGATGCCGCGGCGGTCCTCCCCGCGAGTTCCTCGGCACGCTTCCGATTCTTTTCGGCGATCCGGGCGTCTCTCTCACGCTCGGTACGAGCGTTGTGAATCGACCAGCGCACCGTCGAAGCAAAGAGCATCGAGAAGATGAACACCAGCAACAGGCCACCGAACGCGAAGACGCTCAGGATCGTGACCAGAAGCGCCATGATGCTGTGCAGACCTTGCGTCGCCGGTGTCGTCCCGATCAGCCCCCCGAGCGGCCCGACGATCACGAACGTCACGGTGTAGAGAAACAGGTAGATCCCAAATCCCATCGAGCAGGCCCGAAGCTGCTGGGCTCGGCTGTCGTCGCGCGCCCAATCAGCAAGCAGCGAGATGTGCCACGCGGCGGTGCAGAGACCGACACCGGCACCGAGTGCGGGGAACAGCAAAACAAGCTCGGGAATGCTCAAAGGGGTCAGGTCGTCGACCAGCGACAGGCCTGCGAAGAGGTACATGCAGGCGTACCCCGCGACCACCACCCGACGCAGACCCACCCATTCTCCCTCGTCTGCCTCGGCCTTGTCCGCGAGGTTGGGCCGGACGCGCTTACGCAGGATGACCAGGCCCGCGATCGGCATGACGCCCAGGCTCGCCATCGAGACGATCGCCCCGTAGGTCAGGCCGAAGAGGTCAAGGAGCAGGCCGACAGGTACCAGAAGACCTGAGATCCCGAACACCAAAAGAGCCGTCGCCAGCGTGTTGAGGTAACCCGCCGGGGCGTCGCCCATTTTGTCTTCGGAAATGCGCCGTTTCGCGGAGATGCCGGTGCCGCACTCCGGGCACGGTGTGCCGACGAACAGTCCCTGCAGGTTATAGCCGCACTTCGGGCAGGACATCGGCTCGTTGATCATCTCCGACGCGTCGGCGGACATCGCTGTGGATCGCGGCTTCGACTGGTCCTCGGTCGGTTTCGCGGTCATGACGAAGCGGTTTCCTCGGCAGCGATCGGAACAGGCAGCCGGCCCGAGTGTACCCGACGCCCGGGTGATTCTGTCTCTGAATCCAAACGACGCACTTGACGCCCAAACCTCGCGACGAGCGATATCGAACGGGCGAGGGCGAAAAGCAGCGCGCCGGGCACAACGGTCACGGTCACGACGGCCCACGTGATCGGGACGATTCCGAAGAAGCCGACCATCAGAATGGCCACCGGGTAGAGCACCACCGCGAGCACGCCGAAACCCAACGCGTACACCGGCAACCAGCCGGTCTGGCGGAGACCGAGCGAGAGCGAGCCGGCGCTGTATTGGCTGGACTCCGGATCAAGGCGAGTCGCCAGACGGGTGAGGTACCACACGCCGGTGAGATGCGTGCCGAGCGCGCCGAGCAGCGTCGCGAGGAACACGATACCGAGGCCAACCTCGGAGCCTGGACCGGTCACCCAGCCCAGCACGGCGTTCGTCGATCCCGGTTGGACCAGCAATCGGAGCATCATCAGCGAGATGCCGCCGAGGGCGAGCACGGTGGAGGCGAGCAGGAAGAGCCGGGCGACGGCGCGGGGTCGGTGCATGCCGTCGCGTCCGCGTCCGTCGCGCGTCAGGGGCGATGGCGCGCTCAGGAACCACCAGCCGATCGACAGTTCGACGGCGATGAGCACCAGCGG
>Ga0209578_10001032_pt1 | contig 27529 bp, 23 predicted proteins | sample tdAd472_FD_187127 | JGI IMG/M metagenome (GOLD analysis project Ga0209578, IMG submission 187127) | Marine sediment microbial communities from the Atlantic coast under amendment with organic carbon and nitrate - tdAd47.2 (SPAdes)... | ecosystem: Environmental > Aquatic > Marine > Coastal >...
GTCTCAGAGGCCGACGTTTCCATGGGTGATCAGTCCGTCGCACGACTGATGCAAACCGATGCATTTGAGTTGATGGTCAATGATCCATCGTTCCGGGCGCTTGCCACGGACGCGAACTTCTTAGCGCTTGCACAAAATCCGCAAGCTCTAGGAGCCATGGCTCAAAATCCGCAGCTCTTTACCGCACTCGCACAAAACCCGCAGCTTTTCGCGGCACTTGCGAACAATGCTCAAGCGCTTTCGGTGCAAGGGTTGGACGCTCAAGCTTGGGGTGCCCTCGCGCAATACCCGCAAGCTTGGGGCGCGCTTGCCCAACATCCAGCAGCCTTTGAGGTACTTGCCCAACATCCCGCAGCACTTGAAGCTTTTGCACAAAGCCCACAAGCGTTCGGTGTGCTGGCGCAGTATCCGGCAGCCTTTGAAGTGCTTGGCAGCCTTTGAGGTACTTGCTCAACATCCCGCAGCACTTGAAGCTTTTGCACAAAGCCCACAAGCGTTCGGTGTGCTGGCGCAGTATCCGGCAGCCTTTGAAGTGCTTGCCCAACATCCGCAAGCTTGGGGCGCGCTCGCGCAAAACCCACAAGCCTTCACGATGATGGCGCAGGATGCGCAAGGCTTTGCAGCTCTTGCTCAAAATGCTCAAGGTCTTGCCGCGCAAGGTTGGGATGCTCAGCAGTTCGCGGCGCTTGCCAACAACGCTGCTGCTCTTGATGCGCTTGCAACAAACGCGGCGGCTTTTGAGATCCTCGCGGCTGATGCGCAAGCCATGAATATCTTGGCGACCAACGCGCAGGCCTTCGAGATCTTGGGCAGTCATGCTCAAGCCTTTGAGATCCTCGCAATGGATGCGCAGGCGTGGGGTGCTTTGGCTTCGAACGCACAAGCGTTCTCAGTCCTCGCATCAAGCGCACAGGGCCTAACGGCTTTGGCGCAAAACGCTCAAGCTTGGGGTGCTCTTGCTTCGAACGCTCAGGGCTTTGCGGCTCTTGCCAACAGCGCACAAGCGTTTGATGCGCAAGGCAACATGGCTCAGGCGTGGGGCGCACAAGGGCTCGCTATTCTGGCTCAAAACGCTCAGGCGTTTGATGTCATGGCGAATAACCCGCAGTCGTTCATGGCGCTTGCCAACAACGCTCAGGCCCTCAACGTGCTTGCGCACAATGCGCAATCGTTTGAAGTGCTCGCGCAAAACCCAGCTTTCATGGCACTGGCTACTGATCCCGCTTTCGTCGCAATGGCGAATGACCGGAGCTTTGCTAATGCCATTGGCGCCCAATGACCGTATAGCAAACGGTGTTGGGGGGCTGCGTCGGGCTTAGAGCCTGGAAGTTAGAAGCGGTTATCCGGGTCCTCTTTTTCGCAAGCTTGCTGGTTTTTCCAGCGACGGCTTGGGGGGAAGAGGGCCCGGCCCTTCCTATTGAAGAGGGCGGCGAAACGCCTCCCGCCCAGACTGAGACCACGGAAACAACTGCCCCCGCCGAGCCCGAAAGCCTGGCACGCGATCATGTACCCATTATCGATCTCGCCACGATCGAAACCCAAAATCTGAGCCTTCTCTATTTTGAACCTTCGGAAACTTACCTGACCCCTTATGTGGGTCGCGCTTTTGAAAGCGCGCTTGAATTTCACCGCGAAATGTTTGAGTGGGAGCCGTGGGAACGTACCACGATGCTCCTCAAAGATTTCGGCGACTACGGTAATGCCGCCGCGCGATCCTCGCCAAACAATGCGGTGCTCTTTGACATTGCACCGCTGAGCATGACGTTCGAAACGTTTAGCCCGGGTGAGCGCTTTTTCACCTTGGTCAATCACGAACTTGCGCACGTCGCGACCATGGACGTGTGGAACAGGCGCGATGCAGTGTGGCGGCGTATGTTTTTTGGAAAGCCATTGCCGGTTCAGGAACATCCTGAGTCGATCCTTTATAGTTACCTCACCACCCCTCGCGTGACGGTTCCCCGCTGGCTTCTGGAGGGTAGCGCCGTTTTTATGGAAACCTGGATGGCGGGCGGGTACGGCCGCGCCATGGGCGGCTACGATGAGATGGTGTTCCGCGCCATGGTGCGCGACGACGCGCGCTTTTATTCACCACTGGGCCTTGAAGCCGAAGGCACTCATGTGGATTTCCAAGTGGGCGTCAACAATTACCTCTATGGTACGCGCTTCTTTTCTTATCTCGGGCTCGCCTATTCACCAGAACAAGTGGTCGAATGGATGCAACGCGACGAAGACAGCGCTGCCTACTATGCGAGCCAGTTCCAGCGCGTTTTTGGATTGCGTCTCGATGAAGCATGGGATGATTGGATCGAATGGGAACATGGATTTCAGCGGGATAATCTTGCGAGCATTCGCGAGTATCCCATCACCCAAACAACGCCCCTTTCGCAGCAGGGATTAGGATCTGTATCGCGTTCATTTATTGATCCGCGTACGGGCGACCTTGTGGGTGCCTTCCGTTTTCCTGGTACCATCGCGCATGTGGGCACCTTGTCGCGCGAAACTGGCGATATTCGGCACCTCACAAATATCAAAGGCCCGATGCTCTATCGCGTGACCTCGCTGGCCTATGACCCGGACCAAAATACAGCCTGGTACACGACCGACAACTATGCCTATCGGGACATCGTACAGTTGGACGTGGAAACGGGGCGGCGGGAAACGCTATTGCGGGATGCGCGTATTGGCGACATTGCATTTAATCAAGGTGACCGAACGCTTTGGGGTCTTCGCCATCTCAATGGTTATGTCACGCTTGTGCGCTTGCAGGAACCCTATGATCGCTGGAACCAGATTCACACATTTGATTTTGGCACGCTGGCATTTGATCTCGACATCTCCCCGGATGGTCAACTGCTTTCTGCGTCGGTGGGCGAGATCAATGGACAGCAGTCAGTTCGCGTTTACCGGATATCGGAACTTGAAGCCGGTATCGTTAGGCCCATCCAGGTCTTTGAACTTGGTGGGTCGACGCCAGAGGGCTTCGTCTTTTCGACCGATGGTCGCTATCTTTATGGCAGCGCCTATTATACGGGCGTATCCAATATTTTCCGCTTTGAGGTGGCGAACGGCGCCATTGAAGCCGTCACAAATGCCGAAACGGGCTTTTTCCGTCCCATTTCCCAAGAAGATGGCTCGCTGATTGTTTTTGAATATGCGGGCGATGGCTTTCGGCCGGTGGTTATTCAGCCAGAGCCGACGAACGATCTTAATGCCGTGCGCTTTCTTGGGGCGGCGATCGTCGAGCAGCACCCTCAAGTTCGCCAGTGGGCTGCGGGCTCGCCCAATCGTATTGCATTCGAAGAGCGCGTGACCGAGCGCGGGCAATATGTGCCCCATGAAGAGATGGAGCTTGGTACCGCTTATCCTGTCGTTGAAGGTTACCGAGGGTACGCCGCGTTCGGCTATCACGCGGTGTTTGAAGACCCACTACAGTTTGGCCAGCTAAGCGCGACGGTATCTTACTCGCCAGAGGCAGGGCTCGAAGATCAAAACTGGCACCTCGATCTTGAGTATCGTTTGCTCTCTTGGTCGCTAAGGTTCCGTCACAACGACGCAGATTTCTATGACCTTTTCGGTCCGACGGAGCGTTCGCGCGCTGGAACAGCGATCAGCGGCAATTATCATCGCTCGATCATTTATGACCCCCCGCGAGAGCTGCAGGTGGACGTGGATGTGGCCTATTGGACTGATCTTGAAACGCTGCCGGCAGCGCAAGAAGTGCAAACACAATTCGACAGCCTTTTCACGGGGGGTGTTTCGCTTCACTACACTGACACTCAGAAATCGTTGGGTTCCGTCGATCACGAGCGAGGCTATGAGTGGGATTTGGCAGCAGGGATAGATCACGCAAACGGTGATTCCTTCCCAAGCGTGCGTGTTGGATTTAATGGTGGGTTGCCCTTGCCGTTTGATAATTCATCGGCGTGGATTTACACCGCTGCGGGTACCGTTGGCGGCGGCGAAGATAGTCCGCTATCGAGTTTTTACATGGGCTCGTTCGGGAATAATTACGTTGATGACCGTGAGGTCAAACGCTACCGCCAGTTTGACAGCTTGCCCGGATTTGACATCAATGAGATCGATGCGCGCAGCTTTGTGCGAGGCCTTGCCGAAGTAAACCTGCCGCCCGCACGGTTTAGCGAGATTGGCGTCCCTGCACTCTACTTAAGTTCTGTTCGGCCAGCCGCATTTGCAGGGGCCCTTTACGCTGAGCCCAGTATGGGCCCACCGCGGAATTTTCAAACCGTCGGCGCTCAACTTGATTTCAATTTCACGGTTGCACACCGATTGCCAATGACACTTTCCGTCGGCTACGCTCAAGGCTTTGAAGACGGCGAGCGGCAAGGCGACGAGTTTCTGATCTCCTTGAAAATCATGTAATGGACGTCGATTTTTTTCTGAAAGCCTCCATGGCCGTTATCCCGGTCCTGGCGTTTCTTTTCATATTTGACCGTCTTGATGTCTTCGACATCATCACCACAAAAGTTATTGCTGCGCTTGTTGGTATTGGCGCAGGGATTGCGCTCATCACGTTTCAGATCAATAGCGTAATTATTTGGGTTGTTCCTTTTGGGTTCGAAGGCGTGAGCCGGTACGTGGCGCCCTTTTTGGAAGAAGCCCTTAAGGCCATTCCGATTATCATTCTCTTTCACCGCAATAAGCTTGGTTACAAGCTCGACGCGGGTATCGCCGGTTTTGCCGTCGGTTCAGGCTTCGCCGTGATTGAGAACATCTACTATCTATGGGTCATTCCTGATGCGAGCGCCGCCACATGGTTGGTTCGGGGGTTTGGCACCGCACTTATGCATGGGGGGGCCACAGCAGTCTTCGCGCTTGTCTCGCATTCCATGACCGGCCGACAGGCTGAAAGCAGCTCTTCGAAATATGTATTCGAGTTTGTCTATTTTATACCTGGATTTCTGGCCGCCGCGGTTATTCACGCGGGGTTCAATGCGTCCATTAGCAATCCTCTGGGCATCATGTTGCTCACGCTCTTTTTGGTACCGCTCATTCTTTTTCTGGCGTTTTGGCGTGATGAGAAAGCAACTCGATCCTGGCTCAAGAAAGATTCCGATGCTCATCGCAAATTGTTGGAAGATGTAGAGACCGGCGCTTTTCTGGAAACGCGGCGCGGTCATGCGGTCAAAAAGGCGGTGGATCAATCACTGACCGCAACAATGGAAGACGTTGTCGAGTACATCAAACTCAAGACGAAGCTTGTTCTGCGTGCCGAGGAGCTAATTCTCGCGAGCCAAGAAGAAGAAGACTTTGACGTAGACGAAGCTGAAATAGAGATGTTTGAGGAGCTTCTGGTGCTGGAGGGCCGAATTGGCGTTCTGACATTGATGTCGCTCGAGCCGCATCTTGGCTTTAGTCGCAATGATTTGTGGGAGCTCAGCCGCCTGCGGCAGCGAATCGACAGAATCCTCTAGAATTGAACAGGTTTCCTAAAACCTATTGGAACAGTACCGTGGAACGGTCCTATACTAACTTGCCGCCACCTCATGCATGGAGGACGGAAATGTTCAAACTCAAGTTCCACTTCAGATTGATGGTGTTGATCGCCGGTGCCTTTGCGTTGGCGGCTTGCGCGACGGCAACGCCGTATGGCCCCTCGGATGGCCGATATGGATACAGCGAGCAGCGCATCGAAAGCGATCGCTATCGCGTCAGTTTCAGCGGCAACAGTTCTACGTCACGTGAGACCGTGGAGACATTTCTTCTCTATCGGGCGGCGGAACTCACGGTCGAAAATGGTTACGACCATTTCATAATGACCGAACAGGAAACGGATGCGCAGTCGACGTATCACGCGCGCCCAATTTTTTACGGTAGCTTTGGGCACGGGCATCACGGCTACCATGGCTTTCCATACTACGCGTACGGGTTTTCTTGGGCGCACCAAGAAACAACGACCGAGATACGGCGCTATGAAGCTCTCGCCTATATTGTAATGCGCGAAGGAGAAAAGCCTGCGGATGACGCACTTGCTTATGATGCGAGCGAGGTTATGAGCAACCTAGGTGAATTGGTGGAAAGCACGCTGCCTACGTCACAGTGATGTGCGCACGGTCCACAGTTCCGGAAAGAAGCGAAGATTGAGGGCTTTTTCAAGGTAGGCGACACCGGATGTCCCGCCTGTTCCCTTGCGATATCCGATAATGCGCTCAACGGTTTTCATATGGCTAAAGCGCCATTGCTGGAACTTGTCTTCGAGGTCAACCAACTTCTCGCCTAATTCATAATGCTGCCAATGACGATCGGGGTCGTGATAGATTTCACGCCACACCTTTTCGATTTGGGTGTCGGTCTTATAGGGCCGGGACCAATCTCGGTTTGTTGCTTCTTTTGGAATTGCGAAACCGGCCCTGGCAAGTAACGCCAATACTTCGTCATAGATGCTCGGCGAGGTTAGCGCGCTTTGAACCTGAGCATGTGCAACGGGATCGCCCTCATGCACGCGGGCCATGGCGGGGTTCTTGTTCCCAAGGGCATATTCCAACGTACGATAATTAAAAGATTGGAATCCAGAGCTGTGGCCAAGCTTGTCACGGAACACGAGATAATCTGACGGTGTCATGGTACTCAGTACGCGCCAAGCCCCAATTAACTGCTCCTGCACCCGCGAAATTCGCGTCAGCATTTTTAGCGCCGGGCCAATCTCATCTTGTTTTAGATGTCCGATTGCGGCGGCCAGTTCATGGATGCACAGCTTCATCCAAAGCTCCGCCACTTGGTGAATCACGATGAACAGCATTTCGTCGTGAGCATCGGTTATTTGATGCTGTGTGCTCAGAAGACCGTCAAGATCAAGATATTTCCCATACGACATGTCTTTGCTGAAATCCCAGTGAATGTCTTCACCGGTAATGTCCACATGGGTTTCAAATTCGTCCGACATTCCTGGCACTCCATGGTCTTGGCGCGGCAAACGTTAGCAGATCCCGGCTGTTATGGCATGACGATTTCAAACCAGAAATCAAACACATCAAGACATTCTATAAGCCGGGCGATAGCGCTTGCATCTCCGGTAGAGCTAGCCTTACCACTTTCAATAAGGTCCTCAAGTGTTTGTTCCTCAAGAACCAGATCAACAAGTGCGGTTCTCGTGATTGTCACGTTTTGATCCGCATCCTTTTCTTGGCGACCCGCAAAGTGGTGCAAAACACCATTTTCGACCCGCGCGAGATAGGATTCCGAGGTGTCGGAGATTACAAGATTTATACTGAAGGAAAGGCCCGATGCCTTGGGTCCATTGAGCCTGACAGAAAGGGAATCCAGAAACTGATCTACAGGGAGCGAGCGCATGGTTCCCGAGGCACCCCGGCGCGGCACATCAGATGGCGGGCGCGGGTTACGAAGTTCCTGAGCGCCGGTTAGATAGAACGCGCGCCATGGGCCCGATTCAGCTTGATAGCCCATCTGTTCTAATGCATCCGCTTGAAGTTCGCGCGCTGCCGCATTCGACGGATCAGCAAAAACGAGATGATTTATCACTTCGGCCACCCAGCGATAATCGCCCGCGTCGTATGCGGTACGTGCTTTGTCGAGGAGAGCGTCGGCTCCGCCGGCAAGCTCCACGTACTTTTGGCCGGCATCCACGGGCGGCAGTTTGTGCAAGTTGGCGGGGTTTCCGTCAAACCATCCGAGGTAGCGCTGGTACACCGCCTTGGCGTTGTGGTTGAGCGTTCCGTAATAGCCGCGTGTATACCATTCCGCGGCGAGTGCCGGCGGCAGCTCAATCTCCTCCGCGATTTCGACCGGCGTTAGCCCGTGATTGGCGAGCCGTAATGTTTGGTCGTGAACAAATTTATAGAGGTCGCGCTGCTTGCCAAGGAAATCGATGGCGCGATCAGTACCCCACCGCGGCCAATGATGGCTTGCAAATAGCACATCGCTTTCGGACGCATAAAGATCCAGGGCTTCGTTGATGTAATAGCTCCATGCTTTCGCATCGCGCACCTGGGCGCCGCGTGGCGTATAAATATTGTGAAGGTGACAGCTACAATTTTCCGCCATGCAAAGTGCTTTGTGGTCCGGAAAAAAGAAGTTCATTTCTGCTGGCGCTTCGGTGTCGGGCGTTACCTGGAAGATGATGTCCACACCATCAACGGTCAAACGCTCGCCTGTCTCAACGATACTACGTGTGGGCGGCACGAGACTGACCTTGCCAATCGAAACGGTCTTGCCAAGCCCCGCATCCACATGCCCGCGAGGGCCTGGCGGAAGCATGGCGCCGTACATATATGTGGCGCGGCGCCCCATGACATTTCCGGCAAGTACGTTCTCGTTAACCGCCGCTTCAAGAAATCCCTCAGGTGCAATGATCTCAAGCCCATTGGCAATATCATCATCGCTAAGTACGCCTCGTACCCCGCCGTAATGATCCACGTGGCTATGGGTGTAAATGACGGCGGTCACTGGCTTGTCGCCGCGTTCTCGGCGCATCAGTTCCAACGCCGCCGCGGCAGGTTCCGCCGAGATCAAGGGATCGATGACGATGTAGCCGGTCTTGCCTTCGATGAACGTAATGTTGGAAATATCAAAGCCGCGCACTTGGTAGATGCCGGGCGTCACTTCAAAAAGGCCGTGGATGGCATTGAGTTGCGCCTGACGCCAAAGACTGGGGTTCACAGTGTCGGGTGAGGGGGAGCCTTCCTCAATGAAGCTATATTTGCCCATATCCCAGACGGTGTGACCTGCTTCGTTCAGAATGTTCGCGTCCGGAATCGTCGCGACAAACCCGCGCTTCGCATCTATGAAATCCTGATCGTTGGGCGGCGGTAAGGTCGCTGCCATGGCGGCGTGCGCATTGCGCGTGGCACTAGTGGCGTCTTTGGGTGTTTGCATATCTGTGTCCCGAAAGAATTGGGTTCGAGCCATTATGCGGCTGTGGGATAGTTGTTCAAACCCCATGGCCGCCGCCGAACTCAAAAACAGGGTTCTAAGACGCAAGAGGAGAGTGACAATGCCCACGCAATCTGAAAAAGCCCAGGCCTTCAAGGTGCTGCATGAAACGGGTGAGACATTTGCCATCCCCAATCCGTGGGATGCTGGGTCCGCCAAAATGCTCGAGGATGCGGGTTTTAAAGCGCTCGCGACCACGAGTTCGGGATTTGCCTGGACCTTGGGTCGGGGTGATGGGCAGGTCAGCCTTGAGGAAAAGCTCAATCATTGCAAGAGCTTATGCGCGGTCACCGAAATTCCTGTGAACGCCGATTTTGAACATGGATTTGCCGATGCGCCGGCTGAAGCCGCTGCAAATCTGGTCCGCCTTGCTGAGACCGGTGTAGCCGGGGGGTCAATCGAAGATTGGTCGCGCAGCGAGCATTATGACTTCAATTTTGCGGTGGAGCGGATCACGGCTTGCGTTGAGGCGGTCGAAAAACTTCCGTTTCCGTTTCAACTCACAGCACGTGCCGAGGGGTTGTTGCGGCAAACAGAAGATCTCGATCAGGTGATCAAGCGGCTCCAGGCATTTGAGGCCGCTGGCGCGCATGTGCTTTACGCGCCTGGCCTCAAAACACTCGAAGAGGTGGAAACCGTTCGCTCCGCAGTTAAGAAGCCAATCAATGTGCTGGGGCCGTTCTTGCCAAGCGCCAAGCTTGAAGACTACCAGCGCATTGGCATTGAACGGATCAGCATAGGCGGCGCGCTGGCAGGCTTTGTAAAACGCGCGGTCCAATCAGGAATTGAACAAATGTCGGCAGGGGCCTTTAGTTGGACCTAGCGAGGCGCCATGCGGATTGCCCCATCAAGACGAACGTCCTCACCATTGAAATAGGCGTTGCTGCACATCTCAACCGCCAATGAGGCGTATTCTTCTGGGTTTCCGAGGCGCGCGGGATGAGGCACCTGCGCACCAAGCGCCTGTTTCACATTATCCGGCGCGCCTTGAAGGAGCGGCGTATCAAAGATACCCGGAAGGATCGTGTTTACACGGATGAGTTCGCGTGAAAGATCGCGAGCGATCGGTAGAGTCATACCCACAACTCCGCCTTTGGAGGCGGAATAAGCGGCCTGGCCGATCTGCCCATCTTCTGCCGCGACAGAGGCCGTGTTGACGATGGCGCCCCGGTCCCCATCGATAGGATCAAGCGACAGCATGCCCGCCGCCGATTTTGCGATACAGCGGAATGTACCCACTAGATTGATCTGAATGATGAGATCAAATCGGTCGAGTGGAAAGTGTCTGATCTCACCTGTTTTCTTATCGCGGCCTGCTGTTTTGACGGCATTACCGGTACCCGCGCAATTGATCAGTATGCGTTCCTGACCGTTCGCGGCGCGCGCTTTTTCAAAGCCTGCATCAACGCTCTCGTCGGATGTCACATTTACGTTGCAGAAAACACCGCCCAACTCGCTCGCGACCGCCTCGCCCTTTTCTTCATTGAGGTCAAAAATGGCGATCTTGACCCCATGGCTGGCAAGTGCCCGGGCAGTGGCGGCGCCAAGGCCCGACGCACCACCGGTGACCACAGCGGAAACGCTATTATTGAGTTTCATGAGACATCTTCCCTCTAATAGATTTTGCGCGAAACTATTGATACAAATCGCGGAATGCAACGGCGACGTGGCTAAATTGCCAACTACGATGCATCTTTGAAGTTAGCTGCTCGTTTTTCCAGCGCGGCCATAACCGCTTCGATCTGGTTCGGTTTGCCGATCACTTGGTCCTGCATGCGAGATTCTTGCAACAACGCGTCGGCGTCGCCAAGGCGCCCCACGTCGGAAAGCAATGCTTTGTCGCGGCGGATGGCGTCGGGGTTTTTCCCTGCAATTTCGTGAGCCATGGCGAGTGCGTCTTCACGAGGCGATTCAGATACTTGTGTGGCGAAACCGTACTCTTTTGCTTCGGTGCCAGAGAAAACACGGCCCGTGTAAGTCAGTTCACGGATAATATCGTCGCGCGCGAGATCTCGCATGATGGCGGTTCCGGCCATGTCGGGAACCAGCCCCCATTTGATTTCCAGAATGGCCATCTTGGTTTCCGGATGGACGATCCGGATGTCGGCTCCCAGGCTCAATTGAAACCCGCCGCCAAACGCCACGCCATGAACCGCCGCAATGACGGGTACGGGGCATGCGCGCCAAACCCAAACGGCCTGTTGGGGTCGGTTCGCAATTCCGTGCGTGCGTTCTTCGAGCGTACGGCGCCCACCGACGTCTCCGCTATCGCCGCCCTCAGCCATCTTCCCGAAATTACCCATATCGAGACCGGCACAAAATGCTCGGCCCTCGCCTGACAGTACGACGCAGCGCACAGCGGGATCGATCGAGACCGTCCTTCCCGCGTCGATCAGCCCTGCAAACATGGCATCGTCAAGCGCATTCATCTTTTCGCCGCGCGTTAGCTGCACATCTGCGACACCGTTTTCAACTGTTATGCGCACCCGTTCACTCATCATGCTCTCCAATGCTCGGCGTAATCTTGGTCAGATTTCTACCATGTCAAAGTCAGATTTGGGTGTGCCGCACATAGGGCATACCCAATCTTCGGGAATGGCTGCCCATTTTGTGCCCGGCGCAATTCCTTCGTCCACGTCGCCTTTTTCCTCGCTGTACATGTAACCGCAAGTGCGGCACTGCCAGGTTTTGAAGTCTTGATCGCTCATCGCTTCCTCAATTGAACTGGTAGCGTACGGGGACCGATTTGGGCCCGCAAACAAAGTTTGCTTCCGTGCGCTTTGGTGTTCCGGCAAGCTCGATCGATTTAAGCCGCGGAAACAACTCTTCCCAAAGAATGCGCATTTCCATTCGGCCCAAGTGCTGGCCGAGGCAGATGTGGGCACCATAGCCAAAGGCAACATGCTTGTTGGGAGAACGCTCCGCATCAAACTTGAAGGGATTGTCAAAGTGCTCCTCGTCACGGTTGCCGGACGGATAGCAAAGCATCAACCAATCGCCCTTTGCAATTTTCTGGCTGCGCAATTCAGTATTTGCCGTTGCAGTGCGCATGAAGTGCTTTACGGGTGTAACCCAACGGATCGATTCCTCAACAAACCCATCGATTAGGCTCGGGTTGTTTTTGACTTTGTCGAACTGGTCCGGATCTTCGAGCAACGCCCAGAGCCCGCCCGTCGAAGTGTTCGACGTGGTGTCGTGGCCCGCCGTTGCTACGATGATGTAGTAGGACATGGCCGCGAGATGATCGAGCGGTTGGCCTTCGATCGTACCGTTCGCAATAATACTTGCGATGTCTTCGCGCGGGTTTGCGCGACGGTCCTCGGTCATTTCATTAAAGTATTCCATGAACTCGGCGACGGTTTCGAAGATCGCATCAAATCCGGCCTTGGGGTCAGCCATAACATCAGTGCCCGTACGATTGACGTCCGGATCGGTTGGACCAAAGAGTTCCTGGGTGAGCTTTAACATGCGCGGTTCGTCCGCTTCAGGAACCCCAAGTATTTCCATGATCACATGAAGCGGATAAAGCAACGCCACGTCCCGCGCGAAATCGCACTCGGGACCAATTTCCGCCATGTGATCGACAAAGCCGCGCGCAATCTCTCGGATGCGGCCCTCAAGTCCGCGCAAGTTCTGCGGCAGGAACCAGCCTTGCGTCAGTTTGCGGTAATTGAAGTGGTCGGGGTTATCCATCTGCACCAGAGAGCGCACCAGATGCGGCGAGCCGCCCATCACGTCGCGTACCCACTTGTCCGCTTCGATTGTGGTCAACACAGCCGATCGGTCGCCGTTGTGGAAGAGTTCGTTTTGTCGCTCGACGGTCTGGATGTCATCGAACTTGGTCACCGCCCAAAAAGGATCAAAACCCTCAGGTTCGGCTATGCCAAGCGGGATGTCGCGGCGAAGCTGAGTGAATGCGTCCTGCACAGGGTCTTCGGCGGCATAGGCTTTTGGGTCAACAATAGTCGACGCGATCTCAGGCGGGATTTTCATTCAAGACCTCGTCACGATGTGGTTGGGGTGTATTGGTGTTGAACGTGAGCCCTTCATAATCGCCAGATTGTCGCCACGCTTCGATATATTCGAAGTAGGCTTTCGCGCCAGAGGGGTAACCCACATTTAACCGCGCGGCGGGGCCGGGCTTTTGGCCCTCATTATTGTAGTAACCGGGAGTGCAATCTTGCGATCCCAGAACCATGCCCATACCGGTGAGCAGCAATTCGACCCAAGCGTCCTCAGCTTCCTTGGTCACCTCAACCTCGGCCGCGCCAATTGCGCGAGCGTGAGCAACGACCTGAGCGATCGTTTTTGCAGAATCCACAATATTGTGCGGAATATTTGAGATGAGATTTGCGCCTTGCGTTGGTTGAACGATAAACGCGTTTGGAAACCCGTGCACATGAACGCCGTGCTTGGTTCGCATTCCATCGGACCAGTGGTCTGAGAGCTTTTCTCCTTCACGGCCCTTAAGGTCAAAACCAGCCCTGCGCTTGTATTCTGTCCCCACTTCAAAGCCGGACGCATAGATGATGCAATCCACTTCGTATTCGCGTCCATCAACCACCAGGCCATTTGCCGTAATGCGTTCGACGCCTTGGCCGTCAGTATCCACAAGCTCCACATTGGGATTGTTGAAGGCTTGAAGATATTCGTCGTGAAAACAGGGGCGTTTGCAAAGCTGGCGGTACCACGCCTTGAGATTGTGCGCGGCATCGGGATCGTTGACAACTGCATCAACGCGAGCGCGGATCTCTTCCATTTTCTCAAAGTCCGCGTCTTCAAAGGCCGCAAGTACGGTTTCCGGGGTCATGTTGTCCTGAGGCATCCCCGCAACCTTGCTGCGGATGCGCCGAGAAATCTCGGTCCATCCATCATCGACCAAGTCATCAGGCGGCGGCGTGGGGGACTGGTTACCGACGAAGTTCTCGTACCAATGCTCTTGCCATCCGGGCGTCGCAACGTCGCCGAACCAATCGGCATCAATGGGCCTATTGTCCCGAACGTCGACGGATGAAGGCGTGCGCTGCAAGACATAGAGCTTGCCTGCGGCTCGCGCGAGGTGAGGCACGCATTGAACCGCCGTGGCTCCGGTGCCGATGATCGCGACACGCTTGTCGGCCAAATTGTCCAACGGCGCGCCGTCCGCGTCACCGCCGGTATATTCGTAGTCCCAGCGGCTGGTATGGAATGAATGACCTTCGAAGTCTTCAATTCCAGGGATGCCAGGTAGTTTGGGCACGTGAAGCGGACCCGTGCCCATGCCAACAAACTGCGCCGTGAATTTGTCCCCCCGATTGGTCTCAATCTCCCAATGGCGGTCCTTCTCGCTCCATGCAAGATCAGTCACTTGTGTATGAAAAAGCGCGTTATCGTAGAGGCCGAATGTTCTACCGATGTTACGCGAGTGCTCGAGGATTTCAGGGCCATACACGTACTTCTCAGTCGGCATATGGCCCACCTCTTCGAGAAGCGGCATATAGATCATTGAGGCGGTGTCGCACTGGGCGCCAGGATATCGGTTCCAATACCACGTGCCGCCAAAATCGCCGCCTTTCTCGATTATGCGAACATCATCAATGCCCGCTTGCTTTAACTTGGCACCGACAACGAGACCTGCAAAGCCTCCGCCGATAAACGCAAACGTTACGTGATCGTGCTTAGGCCTTCGCTCAACAAAAGGCGTGTACGGATCATCCAGATAGTGAGCAAGCTGACCCTTGATCTCGAGGTATTGCTCATTGCCGTCCTCGCGAATGCGCTTGGCGCGCTCCTCTGCATACTTCTTTCGCAGGGCCTCTTTATCCAAAGGCATTGCCTGACCTCATCTCCGATTTCCAGACGGCAAGGAATGCTAACGCCTTGGTCTGGCAAGGGCCAGTGAAAGGACTTTACGCAAGGGAAGTGGCACTAGGCCGTGCGCTGGACAGCCGCCAATATCTCGTCTGCTTTTGCAAACAGGGCCGGATCGACTTCAAGATCAGATGCTGCCGCATTCTCAACCACTTGTTCGGGGCGGCTCGCGCCGATAATTGCCGAAGCAACATTGGGCTCGCGTAAGACCCAAGCCAGCGCAAACTGGCCCAGGCTGGCACCCGCTTCATCCGCAAGGGGCTTGAGCTTCTGCACAGCTTCAAGAATATCGTCTTTGAGCCAGTTCTCCATGAACCCGCCCATATCATCGGAAGTGGCGCGCGTGCCCGCAGCAGGCGCTGCCCCGGGCGCGTACTTGCCCGTGAGAACCCCTTGCGCCAAGGGCGACCATACAATCTGAGAAATGCCGTTTGCCGCACAAAGTGGGATGACTTTCTCCTCGGGCCGGCGCCAGAGCATCGAATACTGCGGTTGGCTCGAAACGAACTTTTCAGTGCCCGTCAAATCGAGTGCGTCTTGAATATTTTTGGGCGACCATTCAGAGAACCCGAGATAACGCGCCTTGCCCTGGCGCACGATGTCGCTAAGCGCTTCCATCGTTTCTTCGAGGGGCGTATCCGCGTCATACCGGTGGCATTGGTAGAGATCCACATAGTCAGTTTTCAGCCGCGCAAGCGATGCATCGATCTGCTTGTAGACCTGTGCGGCGGAAAGGCCCTTGTCGATATCGGACATGGGAGCGAAAAGTTTTGTCGCGAGGACATAGCTATCGCGTGGCCGGTCTTGCAGAACGTCACCCAGAAATGTTTCTGCCGCGCCTTTGCCATAGATGTTTGCGGTGTCAATGAAGTTGATACCGGCGTCAAAGGCGGCATCCACGCATGCTTGCCCGGCGTTTCCGCCAACACCAAGGCCGTATGTGAGCCATGAGCCAAGAGAAATGTCTGAAACTTTGAGATCGCTGCTACCAAGCTGGCGGTACTTCATGGGGCTATCCTTTGTAAGCGGAAATTGGCGGGCGATGCCGCGAGACTTGGCGAGTATTCTTTCACGACAATGACAATTGCCGCAAGCTGCCTCTAATCTTTAAGCTCAGGGCGATCTTTGAAGAATTCAAGTGCTTCGGGATTGGCTAGCGCTTCTTTGTTTTTAATCTCTCGTCCATGTACGACATCGCGCACGGCAAGTTCCGTAATCTTCCCCGATTTGGTGCGCGGAATGTCGGTGACGGCCAAGACCCTCGCAGGCACATGGCGCGGTGAAGCGCCCGAGCGGATAGCGGTCTTGATTTTTTTGGTAAGGTCTTCGTTCAAAATGACATCGCTCGCCAAAACAACGAAAAGAACGATGCGCACATCGCCCTCCCAATCTTGCCCTATGGCGATCGCTTCATTGACCTCTGGGAGTTTCTCCACTTGGGCATAAATTTCCGCAGTCCCGATCCGCACGCCACCGGGGTTTAACGTGGCGTCGGACCGGCCGTAGATAACCAGTCCGTCATGCTCGGTGATTTCCGCAAAATCACCGTGGCACCACACATTTTCAAATCGCTCAAAGTAGGCGGCGCGATATTTTGCGCCATCTGGATCGTTCCAAAACCCGGTGGGCATGGAAGGAAAAGCCTTGGTGCAAACCAGTTCGCCCTTTTCCTCGCGGATCGGCTGACCGGTGTCATCCCAAACATCGACCGCCATGCCTAACCCCTTAGCCTGGATCTCGCCACGCCACACAGGACCGATGGGATTCCCAAGCACAAAACAGGAGATAATGTCCGTGCCCCCTGAAATAGATGACAGCGCTACGTCGGCTTTGATGCTCTCATAAACATAATCAAAGCCCGACGCCACAAGTGGTGAGCCTGTTGATAAGATCGTCCGTATGCTACCGAGATCATTGGTTGTCTTGGGGCTCAATTCAGCTTTGTTGAGACTATCAATGAACTTCGCAGATGTGCCAAAGACATTGATCCCTACCTCGTCGGAAAAGTCGAACAAGACATTGCCGTCAGGATAAAATGGCGAGCCGTCATAGAGCGCGAGGGTTGCGCCACATGATAGTCCTGCCACGAGCCAGTTCCACATCATCCAACCGCAAGTCGTGAAGTAGAATAAAACCTCACCCTCTTTGAGGTCGCAATTGAGGTGATGCTCTTTAGCCTGTTGGAGCAATGTCCCACCTGCAGAGTGCACAATGCATTTGGGCGCGCCGGTCGTTCCACTTGAGAACATGATGTAGAGCGGATGGGAAAATGGAAGTCGTGCAAACTCAATTTTCTCTGGCGCATGTGAACTCAAGAGTTTGGGCAAGCCAACGGAATTCGGCACATCGCAGTTCGCGCCAATGAACGGCACAATGATTGTCTTTTCCAGAGATGGCAGCGCCGCGACAATTTCCGTCAGTTTGTCTTCGCTTGGTAGGGCTTTGCCGTTGTAATTGTAGCCATCACAAGCAATGAGGACTTTGGGTTCGATCTGGCCAAAACGGTCGAGGACGCCGCGCACACCAAAGTCAGGCGAACACGATGACCAAACAGCGCCGATGCTCGATGCCGCGAGAAGGCCGACAATCGTTTCGGGCATGTTGGGCATAAAGGCCGCAACCCGGTCACCAGGTTCAACGCCCATGTTTTTCAACGCGAGCGCCAATTGCGAAACGGCATCGTGGAGCTTGCGCCAAGTCCAGTCGCGTTGCCTTTCACCTTCGCTCGAAAAATACAATGCGATCGTGTCGTCACGCTTGCGCAGCAGGTTCTCAGCGAAGTTCAATTGGGCATCGGGGAAAAATTCGGCGCCGGGCATTCTATCGCCAGCTACCAACACACGCTCACCCCGGTCCCCGATAATCCCGCAAGTCTCCCAGACGCTTGTCCAGAAAGCCTCGCGGTTCTCAATGGACCACATTTGAAGGTCATCGTAAGTGGAGAGGTCTGCGCCCCATCGCTCGCGCACATTGGCGATAAACGCCGTCAGGTTCGATGCCTTGACTTGCGCTTCGCTTGGTCGCCAGATTGGTTCGGACATTGGGCCTCTTGAGGATCAATCGCGTAAATGCATTGCCGCGCCTAGGGATATGACCATACCACTTGAGGCGCAAGGAGGTGAATTGGTTCCTCCATATGGCCCCTTACCGGGGCTGCGTGACCTAATGGACGCGACCTATAATCGCGATATGATCCCCATGACCTCTATCGAACAGAAATTGCCTTTCATGCTGAGCGTCTTTGACATTTTCAAAATCGGCATTGGCCCTTCCAGTTCCCATACTGTGGGTCCGATGGTGATCGCCAAGCAATTCATGGATGACCTTGCCGCCGCCAAGGTGCATGCCGTTGATGCGCTGAGTGTTGAACTCTACGGCTCACTAGCGTTTACGGGCAAAGGCCACGGCACCGACCGGGCCATCAAGTTGGGCCTAATGGGGATTGTTCCAAAGGACGCGGACCCTGATGCATGTGACGCCGCCATCGCAACAATGGAAGATTCTGGAGCGGTGCCGATACGGGATGGCAGCGCTGCCGCATTCAATTCGGAAACAGACATTCATTATCTTATCGAGGCAGAACCGCTCGCGCATCCCAACGGGATGCGATTGATTGCGACCAGTGAGGAAGGCAAAGAGCTTTTCGCCGAAACCTACTTCTCGCTTGGTGGTGGGTTTATTTGCAAAGCCTCAGAGCTGGGAACCCAGGCCGCCGCGCCGCGCCCGCCCGAAATAGCGGTTGCGCATCCTTTTATTTCAGGTGCCGATCTTATTAAGCGTGCAGGGGAGGCAGGCCGGACCATCCCGGAGTTGATCCTCGAAAATGAAGATGTATTTCGGCCCAGAGGAACGACGCTTGAGCGTCTTGACCACATTTGGGGCGTCATGAATGCCTCGATCGATAGGGGGCTTCAGACCGAAGGCACTCTTCCCGGTGGGCTAAAGGTAAAGCGCCGGGCCGGGGAGCTTTTTGCCCGTATCCAGAAAGCTGGAGATGGTGGTAACGAACGCGAGGCGATCTTTGATTGGCTCAACGCCTTTGCCATGGCGGTCAACGAAGAAAACGCCGCCGGCGGGCAAGTGGTCACCGCGCCGACGAACGGCGCAGCCGGCATAATTCCCGCCGTCATCAGGCTCTATTGCACGGGCGAGGGGAAGGGCCGTGACGCCATTCACCGGTTCCTTCTGACCTCAGCTGCCATCGGTATGCTGTACAAAGCAAAAGCGTCCATCTCTGGTGCGGAGATGGGATGCCAGGGCGAGGTGGGCGTTGCTTGTTCGATGGCCGCGGCGGGTCTTGTGGCCGCATGGGGCGGGACGAGTGATATGGTCGAACACGCCGCCGAGATTGGCATGGAACACAATCTTGGGCTTACTTGCGATCCTGTGGGTGGGCTTGTTCAAATCCCCTGCATCGAACGCAATGCCATCGGTGCGGTGAAAGCGGTGAACGCGGCACGCCTTGCCATGCAGTCCACCGGCCCGCACCGCGTCTCGCTTGATCAGGTGATCGAGACCATGCGCCAAACAGGTATCGACATGAACAGCCGCTATAAAGAAACGAGCCAGGGCGGCCTTGCCGTCAATGTTGTGGAGTGTTGAATTGTGCTTTTCGTGGACTTTTGCTGGCCCTTAAGGAGGAGCAACTATGTCTGACAATGTTGCAGTGATTAGAGATTTTATTGCCGCTTGGTCCCGACTGGATGTGGACGAAATCGTGTCCTATTTCGCGGAGGACGGCACCTATCATAATATGCCGATCGACCCGATCACGGGTCACGACGCGCTCAAGGCATTTGTTGGCGGGTTCATCAAAGACTGGACCCAAACTGATTGGGATACCCTGAACATTTTAGGATCGGGCAACGTGGTGATCGCCGAACGTCTCGACCGTACAAAAGTTGGATCGATTGCAGTTGACCTACCTTGTTGCGGTGTTTTTGAGATGGAGAACGGCAAAATCAAAGTGTGGCGCGACTACTTTGACATGGCCACATACATGAAACCGTTTGGCGCCTAAGAGCTGCCTTCCGCTACGTCAAAATGTGGTTCTAGTGCCAGCGTTCGCGCATTGCTATAGTCCGCCAAACGCTGAGAGGGGACCCCCGCATGAAAACGCGCATTACCGAAATGTTTGGCATCGAACACCCTGTGATCCAGGGCGGGATGCACTGGGTGGGATTTGCGGAGATGGCCTCGGCGGTCTCGAACGCTGGCGGCCTGGGAATTGTTACGGGCCTCACACAGCCCACGCCCGAAGATCTCGCCAAGGAAATCGCCAAGTGCAACGAGATGACCGACAAACCCTTCGGTGTCAATCTGACTTTCCTGCCGGGTTTTCGCGAACCTCCGTATCCTGAATATATTGAAGCGATCATTGAGGGGGGCGTGAGGATCGTCGAAACGGCGGGCCGCAGCCCAGAACAATACATGCCGGCCCTCAAAGAGGGTGGCATCAAGGTGATCCACAAATGCACCTCGGTGCGCCACTCCCTGAAAGCGGAACGCCTCGGCTGCGATGCCGTAAGCGTGGATGGTTTTGAGTGCGGCGGCCATCCGGGCGAAGACGACATTCCAAATTATGTGCTGCTCCCTCGCGCGGCAGAGGAGCTCAAGATCCCGTTTGTGGCCTCGGGCGGCATCGGCACGGCATCCCAGCTTGCGGCGGCCCTGGCGCTTGGCGCGGATGGCATCAACATGGGAACGCGTTTCATCGCCACGAAGGAAGCACCAGTCCATCAGAACGTCAAAGATGCGCTGGTCGAAGCAAGTGAACTCGACACCACGCTCATCATGCGTTCATTGCGCAATACCGAACGCGTTATGAAAAACGCAGCGGTGGATCGCATTCTCGATATCGAGAAGGAAAAAGGTGCGGACCTCAACATTATGGACATTGTCGAACAGGTGGGTGGCGTCTACCCGAAGATTATGACCGAAGGTGATATGGATGCGGGCGCGTGGTCGACGGGCATGGTTTGTGGCCTGATCCACGATATTCCCACTTGCAAAGACCTTGTGGAGCGCATTGTTTCCGGCGCGGAGGAGATCATTCAATCGCGCCTCGAAGCGATGGTCGGTTAGCTCAGTCCTCTAGCGCATGTCCTTGATGATCTCATGTGCCGCGTTGTGCCCAGGTGCGCCGGTAACGCCGCCACCGGGGTGTGTGCCTGACCCGCACAAATAAAGACCCTTGATAGGGGTGCGGTAGTCCGCATAGCCAAGCACGGGCCGGGCTGAAAACATTTGATTGAGCGTCAGCGCGCCGTGGAAAATATCTCCACCAATAAGACCAAACTCTCGTTCCAGATCGAGTGGGCTCATGATCTGCCGCGCGATGATGGCGTCACGGAAGTTTGGTGCGTGCGTGTTGACCGTCTCAATGACGTGATCGGCAGCTTCTTCCCGCGCTTCATCCCAGGATCGCCCGTCGGGTAGTTCCGGCGCGAATTGCTGACAAAACAGGCTCGCCACATGTTGCCCCTCGGGCGCGAGCGTCGTGTCGAGAGTTGAGGGGATCAATATCTCGATAATGGGTTTGCGGGACCAGCCATAAGCGCGCGCGTCCTGATAGGCGCGATCGAGATATTCAACGGTAGGCCCAATAATGATCCCAGCTTGGTGGTGCTCAGCAAGCTCTTTTCCAGGAAGGCACGTAAAATCGGGAAGCTCCGAGAGCGCTACGTTCATGCGGAACGTTCCCGAGCCGCACTTCCACGCGTCCATACGGCGACGGAATTCTGGGGGCAGGCCTCCAGGGGTATCAATAAGTTTCTGAAAAAGAAGTTTTGGGTTCACATTCGCGGCGACGGCCTTCGAATGGATTATAGTTCCGCTTTCAAGCCTGACACCCCGCGCTGTTCCATTCTCGGTAATGACTTCTTTTACTGGTGCGCCCACGTCGATGGAAACACCGCGCGCCTCGGCAACGCGCCGCATCGCTTCGGTAATCGCGCCCATGCCGCCAATTGCATGACCCCACATGCCCTTGTTGCCGTTGATCTCACCAAAGGCGTGATGCAGCAGCACGTAAGCAGTGCCAGGCGTATAAGGGCTGCCATAAAATCCTACAATACCGTCAAATGAGAATGCTCCGATCACCTCGGGGCTCTTAAACCACCGTTCCAGAAACTCCGCCGCCGACAGCGTAAAGAGATCAACGAGAATACGTTGGTCCTCAACCTTGAGACGATTAAGTTTCCCACCAAGGCGGATAGCGCGCCACAAGTCCAGGAGATTGCCGCCCACATTTGGAGGGGTTTCAAGCACTAATTCGCGCAAGGCATCGGCCGCCACTTCAAGCACGGCATAGAAGTCTTCGAGATTGGCGGCATCGCCCGGGCTGATGCGCGCAAAGGACGCTTGCGCTTTTTCAAGATCGAAAGGGAGCTTCAGGTACCGCTTATCGTCGAGCGGCCAGAAATTGGCAATCGGTCGCTGCACAATCTTGAGACCGTTCTCATAAAGATCAAGATCGTGGATCACCTTGGGATTGAGAAGGCTAACCGTGTAGGACGCTACCGAGTTGCGAAAGCCGGGGTGAAACTCTTCGGTCACCGCCGCACCGCCCACAACGCCGCGGCGCTCTACAACTTTCACTTTCAGGCCGGCCTCGGCAAGATAGCACGCGCAGACAAGACCGTTATGTCCTGCGCCAATAATGACGATGTCGTAGTCGTAATTGCTCATGCGTTATGCCGTGCCGTTCTCAGAACTTCGCGCATTTCTTCATCTGCGGGAGGTGTTGCGCGCGTTGCTAAAGGTATTGCGTCGCGAATACGCGCGGCAAAGTCGCGAAGGCATACTTCGTTCTGCCCAAAAGGCCCTTGCGAGAATTCCGATGTGTTCATTCCGGCTTGCACACGCTCGATAAGATCCTTGTCTTCGAAGTTGACCATACGGTTGATGCGCCAGTTGAGATAACGCGCGGCCCTCATTTCGCGGCGATCATCGGGAAGCGCGTACGACGTCTCGCGCAGTAGCGTTCGCCCAGGGCTGAGCGGTATGAACTGCATGTAGTCGACCTGATCGGGATAGATGTCAAAAGCGAGATTGGGCCACAACAGTGCATAGATCCACTTGCGCTGACGATCCTCGGGCAAATGATCTACTTGGGGCAGGTATTTTGAATAGGCGCGCACGGAAGGCGTTTGTCCAGGTGCGTCGCAGACCTCGGAAAAAAATCTGTAAACGCCTTGTTCGACACTCAAATCGTAAGTCCCGGCTGCCAATCCCGAAAGTCCCGGATGCGCGACGGGGATGTGCAATGCGTCGATGTAATTGTCGGTGGCAACCTTCCAGTTCACTTCGCGCTCTCGCATTCGAACAGGCGTAAACGACGTCATCTCCGAAGTACGGTAGAGGGCAAATTCGTCTTTAATCGGTGCGATAAAGTCGTCAAATGCCATGCCGCTTTGAGAAGGCCGAACGAACACAAAGCCGCCGCATATTCCAAGTGCGACTGGCTTTAAGCTGTAGGTCGTCTCATCGAGGTCTGAATAAAATTCTCGCCCCGGAACACCGATCAGGTGCCCCTCAAGGTCATATGTCCAAGCATGATAGGGGCACGTGATCCGCCCGCCGCAGTTGCCCGTCGGATCATCAAGCAGCCGTGCCGCGCGATGGCGGCACACGTTGTGAAACGCGCGAATGACGTCGTCCTTGCCGCGCACAACAAATAGAAGTTCTCCCATAAAGGGCAAGGTGGCGTACGATCCCGGATTGGGGAGCTCGCTTTGATGGCAGATGATTTGCCATGACCGCTTGAGGATGAGCTCCGCTTCAAGGTCCAAGAAAGTGGGGTCCTTGTAGGTCCAAGCGGGTAGGCTGGTCGTTGATACGTCGCTGGTCATCCCGTGACCATAATGGAGAGCGAGGCGTGGGCGAACCTTTTTTGACTGGGGCCCTAACGGCGCACGGTCAGGCGCCCGATCCAGGCGCCGTCTTCTTCGGGGGGCAGCACCGTGTCTTCGAGCACGAGCCAACGGTATTGCACCGTCCAGTCCATAGTGCCGCGCGGGCGGCCATCATTGAACCAAGCCCGAAAGGTAAGGCCAGCGCCCGCTTCGCCAAGTGCATTGTAAATGCTTTCGTCCTCATTGTAGCGAAGCGTAGCGACGCCATGGGGAATAACCGCAACGCGCTCGCCGAGCGGCACGGCTATGCCCAAAATCGTTTCGCCGCTGGCGGAAACATACTCAGGCTCATCCGGAAGCCAGGAGGCGCGAAGGTTGGTGTTGGCAAATATCCAAGGGTATTCGGTCGATTGCCACTCTTGCCCGGTCCCCCAGTTGTACTCACCGGAGACCATCCAGCCTTCATAGGTGTCATCGCCAATTGGGAAGAGCCACTCTGCCCGCACCGTCAAATCTGCGAACGAAAACGGTTCAAGCCGGAGGCCGACGCCACCTTGTATGGTGTCCTGGTCGATCTTTGCACCGTTCGTCTCAAGGCTCGCCGCCGCGCGAGCGAAAAGAGTCACATCGTCGGCAAGCACACCGCTGCGGCTAAAGGGGTGCCATCCCAACTCCGCCGCCACATGGGGTTCATTGAAATCCACAAGAGCATTTGGCGAAGGCAAAACGTCATTGGTGCGAAATAGAGCTGACACCAGAGCGTAGCCATTGGGTGGCGTCTCATTCTCAGTCCCGGATGAGGCTGAAGAACTCGTTTCAGTTGCGTCGCCATCCGTCACGGTGGTCCCGCGAAGCCTGGCCAGTAACCGAGCAATGTAACTACGCTCGCTTGGGCGGGTGGCAGTATCGCTCTCCTCGGCCCATTCAAAACCCTCGAGCGCGAGTTCCGTCTCGCCCGTGGCGGCGTAACAATCGGCGCGCGCGATTAGGTAGTGAACGTTCGTGCTTTCGTTGAAGGCAACTTGGTACATGCCGTCGGCGGGATAGCATTCTCGCTCAGCAACAAATTCTGTGCCCAGGCGACCCAAGCGCAATGCCGGCGGATCACCTTCCTGGTCGAATGCAAGAACGGGCGACGCCGCGCCGACGATGGCGACGAACGCGATTGCCTTTCCCAGGCGCTTTATCGAGCCGTTCTGAATCCGGTTCCCGTGCCGCAACTGACCACAGATGGCGCCGACGGACTGACCTGACGGTCCCGCGCGCCACCCCCTTTCTTCCCGAGGCGAATCCCCGCCCCATGGTTTGTGTGGACCAAATTCGCAGCGTTGGTTAACGATTGGGTTAACGAGTTGCCCCTGCTCGTTAGGACTTTATTAAGTCTTTGGGCAGGGGTGAAAGAGAAGTGAGACAATATGAAGATCGCGACCTTCACAGATCCTGCAGGCCAACGCATTGGCGTTGTGAGCGGCAACGAGATCATTGATCTGAGCGCGGCCGCGCCTGATTTGCGGCGGGACATGATTGGGTTCTTGAAGAAGGGAGAAGAGGCTTTCGTTGCTGCCCAGCGGGTACTCGAAGCGCAAGGACCTCGGATTGCGCTGGATGCCGTCACACTCAACGCGCCAATCCCGCGGCCGGGGAAGATCCTCGGGATTGGCCTCAACTACGCCGATCATATTGCGGAGACGGGCCGCGAGCCGCCCAAAGTGCAGATCTGGTTCAACAAACAGCGAAACTGCGCCAACGCTCCATTTGCACCGATTAATATGCCTGCCGTCTCGCGAGATTTAGATTACGAGGCAGAACTTTGTTTCGTTATCGGAAAGCGCTGCAAGCATGTTCCGCGTGAACGTGCACACGAGGTTATCGGAGGGTACTTCTGCGGCAATGATGTCACTGTGCGCGATTGGCAGCGCCGGTCACCAACCATGCAAATGGGAAAATCATTTGACACCCATGGTCCCATGGGACCGTGGCTTGTCACGCCGGACGAGATTGGTGATCCACATGATCTCGATATCAAGTGTTGGGTGAATGGCGAGGTACGGCAAAACTCAAACACCAAGCATATGATATTCGATTGTTTCGATCAGATTGCGCATTTGAGCCAGGCATTCACACTTGATGTGGGTGACGTGATTTTTACCGGAACGCCGGACGGCGTTGGTATGGCGAAGGACCCGCCCGCTTACCTTAAAGTTGGTGATCAGGTGAAAGTGGAAATCGAAAAAATCGGCGCGATCGAACACGAAGTGGTGGTCGAAAGCGCCGATACGATTATCGACTGATGGGCTGGCTTAGACGATCGCTCGGCAAGTGAACTCACCTTCCCATGTGTAGGTCTGGAGGCTTGCTTCGTACGATCCGCTGAGATCAAGCATCATTTCCGAAAGCAGCGTCGGACCTTCATTGCCAGCGATGAATTCACCGCTTTGAGTGATCTGCGACGTGCCATCTGGCCCGCTCTCTCTCAGGCTGAAGACGTATTCGCCGTCGATGCCTTCGGCGGCATAGGCAGCCAAGTATGTGCCGTCTGGACTTTCGTCTAAATAGATCGCGCAAAGTTCGGGCGCATCACGGATGTATTCGGCATCAATTGGGGTGCTCAATTGGGTCCCGGTGGCGAGACCGGCGATAATGGCCATGGTGGCGTAGATCGGTCCCTGCATAGTCTTTCTCCTTTGTTGCGGCGAGTGGTTGGGAGAGGCGCGAGGCACACCTCTCCCAATTCGCGGGGGTTAGAACCCGCCTTGGATCACCAGCATCACGTTGCCGTCCCCGACTTGGTGCACTTCGGTGATCTGACCTTCGCCAACCTGAATAACGCCAAGCGCATTGTTGGTCCCGTCCTGAGTGACATAGGCATCATGGTCGTTGCCGATCTGCGCCACGCCGATCAGGTTGCCGTCACCGTCTTGAATGACCATTGCGTTTAGGTCGTTGCCATACTGGCCAATGACCGAGTCATTGTTGCTGCCGTATTGCGCAACACCGGCGTCACTATAATTGCCTTCTTGAACAATTGTTGAGTCGTTGCTGCGTCCATTTTGGCTGTTGTATGTCCGATTCGCTCGGCCATTTTGATTTGTACTGGAACGATTACGGCGGCCGCGTTGCTCTGAGAGAGCTTCGTTTCGCGCGCCACGTTGAATGGCCCGATTAAGATTTCGGCGGCCGTTTTGAGCCGAACGAATATATTGATTCCGCCCTCTCTGGTTAAGCCGAACTTCGTTGTCGTAGCCTTCCTGGGCTACCGCCAACTCATTCGCCCGTCCACTTTGGCTGATGTCCACTCGATTTGATCCGGCATGGGCGACGGATACGCTGCCAAGTGATGCGATTAACGCAAAGGCACTGGCGATGATTACGCGACGATACATGATTCATACTCCCTATCACTGACGCCCCAAGCGCCTTCCTGCGCCTGCCTGCGTTAAGAGATATCGTCCGCAGCCTGACCAGTGGATGAACCTGTGTTTCAGAAATGTTCAGTTTCGATAGCGTTTTCGTGATTGGATTGATGACAAGCTGCCGATGAGCGACTAGAACGGCCTTAGCAAACTGCCAAGCTTGGACGAACCCATGTCTGATTCAGTAGAAGACTTATTGCAAATCCTCGATCTTGAGCAGATCGAAGTGAATATATTTCGCGGGCATTCGCCCGACGTGACCTGGCAGCGCGTTTTCGGTGGCCAGGTGATTGGTCAGGCGCTCGTCGCCGCTTATCGCACTGTTGAAGATCGTTTTTGCCATTCGCTTCATGCCTACTTCATTCGCCCTGGCGATCCCAAAGTGCCCATTCTGTACGAGGTTGACCGGTCACGAGATGGACGAAGTTTCACGACGCGGCGCGTGGTAGCAATCCAGCATGGCAAGCAGATTTTCAATTTGGCGGCGTCTTTCCAAGTGAGGGA
>Ga0209578_10001038_pt1 | contig 27454 bp, 32 predicted proteins | sample tdAd472_FD_187127 | JGI IMG/M metagenome (GOLD analysis project Ga0209578, IMG submission 187127) | Marine sediment microbial communities from the Atlantic coast under amendment with organic carbon and nitrate - tdAd47.2 (SPAdes)... | ecosystem: Environmental > Aquatic > Marine > Coastal >...
CGCTTGCCCGGAGGCCGAGGCTCCGAGCGCGGCAAAGCTGTCGACCAGGTTCCGGATGCCGGCCGGACCGAAGAAAAGGAGCGTGCTCCAGAACCCAAGAAAGAGCATTCGCTTGATCAAGACCGCGCCCACGCGATCGAACGTGCCGCCCTCTTCGTAGTAGGCGCGGGCCAGGGACATGGTGAGCTCGATGCTGGCGAGCGCGAAGAAGAGCTTCTTCGCGAAGCCGAGCAGGACCTCCGACCACTTATCGAGGTGAAACCGAAACGCTTCGATCAGGGTCTCGGGCACGTTGTCGATCGAGAGCTGGGCCTCTGCCGCGTTCGCCAGTGCAAGCATGACGCAGAGCAATGCGGCCCCGAGAGCCCAGCGGAGCTGACTCTTTCCGGACCCCGACATCAGTATTTCTTTTCGTTTCCGCGGTAGAGGCGAGGCGCTCGGAGCGCACGCCGTGTCGCTTCTCGCCCGTGGTGAATCTGCTCCTGCTCGGCGGTGAACGTGGTGCCTTGGAGGGCAATTTGCTGCATCCCGATCTCTTGCAGCTCTTGAAGCTGCCTCGACTGGGTGACCGCGAGCTCGTTGGCGGCCTGTAAGATTTGATCGCGGCTTCCCGGTGACCGGGATAGGTTCTGGAGCTTCCGAAGCCCGGCTTGCTGGTTTCGGAAGTCGCTTGCCTTCATCCCGACCTTCTGCAGGATGTCGCGCACCGAAGCGCGGTTCTTGGTCCACCAGCCTTGGTAGGCTTGGCTGAATCGGGCGGGCCGCGCCCCGCTTCCCGATGCTCCTGCGAACCGCCGCTCGTACTCTTCATCGGCGCGCGCCAACGAAAACGCGGTGCGCTCCCCCTGTTTGACTGAGTCTGCCAGCAAGTTGAGGGCTCCCGTAAACTGCCCCCAAGAGGCGGGGTTCAGCCGCTTGAAGTTATTGCGGAGAAGATTCACCGTTTGCTTGGCCTGGCGGACCTGGTCGATGATCTGCTTGGTCTGCATGATCAACTCAACCTTGTTGAGGACCTGCGTCACCTCGCTCGCTCCGCCCGCCAGGATTCCGGCTCGCGCATCGCTAGCCGAGGTAAGTGACAGTAGGACCATCCAGAAAGTCAATCTCGGCGCCAACCATCGCGTACTCGAGCGTCCGGTATTCCATCGTCTTGGGTTCATCATCGTGTCCTTCCGTTTCTTGTCCTGCAGCCGTCCTCCATCGCGCCGCGTCATCTTCGAGACCCCGCTCGGTGAGCCATTGCGCCGGCCAACCCTCAGGGTCGGTGACCGCGAGCCGGCGGATAGCGGCTAACTCAGGCTTGCTGCTTGCCCCGAGGAAGCTCAGCGAGGCCGGTCCGAGGTTGAGCTCGAAGAGCCGTGTGCCCGTTGGAGACGCGTAGTAGTAGTGTCTCTTCTTTTCGGCCGACGCGATCAAGGCGACCTGCGCGTCATCGAGACGGAGATACTCCTGGTAGAGCTTCTTCATCATGGCGCTTTGCGCCTCGGGGTTTGGTAGAAGCAACCGGGTCGGACAGCTCTCGAAGACGGCATCGCGAATCGGAGAGTTCACGACGTCCGAAAGCGACTGGGTCGCCATCACGACAGCGCAGTTGTTCTTTCGAAGGACCTTGAGCCACTCGCGAAGCTTGTCCGAAAAGAGCGGATTACTGAGCGCGAGCCACGCCTCGTCGACGACCAGCAGCGTTGGCCGACCGTCGAGCTTCGTTTCGACGTAGTGAAAGAGATAGAGAAGCGTCGCGTTGACGATCTTCGGACCCATGTTCATGAGGTCCTCAATCTCGAACACCACAAACGGCGAGTCGGGAAGGCGGGTCCGGGTCCCATCGAGGATCGCGCCTCCTGGGCCCGACCCGGTGTAGTAGCTGAGCGCCGTTCGCATGTCGGCATCTTGGAGCGTCGTGACGAAGTCGCTCAGCCCTCCACCTCGCGACGCATCTCCAAAGGTCTCCAAGGCTTCGAGAAGGGCTCGTCGCTCCTCGGCGCCGATCGGCGCGCCCTGTAAGAGGAGGAGCTGCTCGATCCACTCTCCGGCCCAGGCTCGTTCCTTGGGACTCCGCACATCCTCGAGCGGGCAGAGCTCCGGCACTTCGACCCCGAAGTCGACGTGGGCGCCGTCCTTGACGGCCGCGCAGAGCGGGAACAGCGACCGGCCCTTGTCGAAGGCGAAGACCTGGGCGCCCTGGGGCGCGTACTGAAGAAACTGACTCGCGAGGAACGCGAGAAGCGTCGATTTGCCGGCCCCTGTCGGTCCGAGCATGAGCGTGTGCCCGACGTCGCCAACGTGGAGGTTCAAAAAGAAGCGAGCGCCGCTACTCGACCGAACCTCCGCAAGCGCGGCGCTTCGTTTCGAGAAGAACGGCGAGGGGCAGTACGGCTTCCCTTCCCACTCGCGAGAGATGGCCAAGAGATCGGCCACATTGAGCGAATGAATGACGGGCTTCCGCACGTTTTGCCGCGTGTGCCCAGGGAGCGAGCCAATGAACGCTTCGAGACCGTTATAGGTTTCAACATGCGCGATGTACCCGGCTGTCTGGACGGAGCGCTCGACGAGTGCGGACCGCGTTTCGATCTCTTCCGGGCTCTCGCCGCTGATGAGCAGCACCGACGTGTGGTGTCCGTAGAGTACGGCTCCGGCGTTGAGGTCACCGAGCGCCGCATCGAGCTCGTTGGCGCGTTCGAGCGCATGGTGATCGAGCCGGCCCGCGGTCCGAAGCACCTGGGAGGCGAAGGAACGGGTCCGTTGCTGCCAGCGACGTTGCTCTTTTTTGAGAAGGGCTTCGCTCTGCTGATAGTCCTTCACAATGAAGCGCTGGCTCCAGCGGACCTCGAAGGGGAGCGCCCGGAGGGCACTCAGGACCCCCGGGAACGTGTCCGAGGGATAGCCTCGAAGCGTGATCGCCCGCACCAAGCGCTTTCCGAGGGTCAGCGGGTCGCCCTGGAGCCAGTCCTCGGCGAACAAGACATCGAGGCAGACGGGAGCCTCGGGGAGCCGCGTCCGTTGCCAGCGCCCCGTGAGACAATGATAGAGCGCCTGAAGGAGCGCATCGTTCTCGGGCGTGCTCCGAAACCGGGAAATCTGAAGGTGCGCGCATAGGCTGTTTGCAAATCGTTCGGCCACGCCCTCGAAGCGATCGAGTTGCCTTCGAAGCTCTTCGTCGTAGCTCTGAAGCGGCGCTTCATAGAGCCAGCTCTTGAGCCTTCGGAGCGTCGAGCTCTGCTCGGACCAAGGAGGCGCCTGCGTCAGAAACAGCCATTGCTCGGTCTCGAAAAAGGGTGTCTTCTGGCGTTCCTCGTCGATGAGCCGGCAGGTGGGATCGATGAAGTCGCCGCCGCGGGAAGCCGACGACGGGAGGCGGGTCGTCTCGAAATGGACCGTCCAGCCATGGTCGAGGGTGAGGAGCGCATCGTTGAGCGCGGCGCTCGACGCCGCCCACACCTCCGGGGGCGCCGACTCGAGGTCCGGGCCCTTGATGCGAAACCCAGTGAGGAGCGAGCCATTCTTAAGTCGCATGACCGAGGGCGCGAGCATCTCGGCGTAGAGAAGAATCTCGCTCGTCGCCTTTTGGGACCCCATCAGCGCGACTCCTTCAGAGAAGGCACGGCGAGCAGGGCCTTTCCGTAGCGATGACTTTGGACCGCGACCTCTCGGAGCTGCGGGTCCGCTTTGGCGGCGTGGCCGAGCGCGAGTTTGCCGGCGGTGAAGAGCACGACCGCGAAGACCACGTTATGCCAATGACCTCCGGCCACTCCGCCGAAGAACCCGAACACGACGCAAAGGCCGAGTAGCGCGAAGAAGCTCGTTCGCTCACAGCCCGCGATCAGGTGCGGATCACAGAGCGCTCGATACATCCGCACCCGTCGACGCATGCCCTACCCCTTCCCCCATGCGAAGACCGGCGCTGTCAGCCACTTGTAGGCGAAGAGCGCGGGCACCAACGAGGCACACCAGAGTGCCCACACAAAGCGCCGGTGCCCGATGGGCGGAAAGAGGAGACTCGCTCCGCACACCACCGGGACCCCACACAGCAAGACGATCGGTACCTCCATCATCCCCACTCCGTTTCTCAATCGACCCGACCGCATGCCCAGAGGAACGCCAGCAGGCCGAGGGCCACGCCCCCGGCGCACAACGAAAAGACCACCGCCCCGGTGAGGGTCACGGCAACACCGCCGAAGAGAGCCCAATCAACTGAAGGAGCGCCGGCGCGCCAGCGCCAATACCGCCAAAGACAAGCCCCGCCATCGCGGCCTTGCCGCCAAAGCTGTCGAGCTCGCTGCCGCGCAAAAAGATCACGTAGAACGAGGTGATCAGAGAGATCACGGCCGCCCAAAAGACCACGGGGCCTTGGATCGCGCGACCGATCTGCTCAAGGCCTCGCGCGAGCGGGATCGCGGTCGAAGCGGCATATGCCGTGTCGAGTGGCCCTAACCAAACAGCCACAAGGACTGCAAACCAAGTGATTGCGTGTCTCATCTCGTCTCCAAAATTTCCGTCTCGTACTTGCCCTCGGCGTGCCCCAAGACGCGCAGAATCCCTTCGACCCGCGCGCCTCGTTCGAGATGCACGATCACATCGACCACCTCGGCGATGAGCTCGGGGAGCCGGTGACCGCACCCTTCCTGCACAAGGAGCTCCATCCGCCGAAGCGCGGAGAGCGCATCATTTGCGTGGAGCGAGGCAAAGCCCCCGGGATGACCCGTATTCCAGCTCTTTAGAAGCGTGAGCGCTTCAGGACCCCGGACCTCGCCGACCACGATGCGGTCCGGCCGAAGACGGAGGGTGGTCCTGAGGAGCGCATCCATCGTCGCCACGCCCGGCACCGCTCGGAGCCCGACCGTGTTCTCGAGGTTGCATTGAAGCTCCCGGGTGTCCTCGATGAGGACGATGCGGGATGCGGGTTCTTGGCGCCCGAGGTCCTGCAAGAGCGCGTTGATGAAGGTCGTCTTGCCGGTCCCGGTCCCGCCCACCACCAAGATGTTCTTCTTCTCCGCAATTGCCGTTTCGAGCAAGTGCTTTCGGGCGGCGCTCAAACGGCCCGACTCCACGTACTTGGCCAACGAGAAGATCTGCGTCGCCTTCTTTCTGAAGGCCAGGCTCGGAGCTGAGACGACAGGAGCACGCATGCCTTCGATTCGACCGCCGAAGAGCTCGAGCTCGGCCTGGAGGACCGGTTGGTCCTGGGTGATCACGGTGTCGAGAAGGGCCGCGAGCGTCCCGAGCGCGGCTTTCATGTGGATCGACTCGACCGTGATCGAGGTCCTCCCAAGACCCGTACGCGCGTGATCGACAAAGACACGGCCGTCCGGATTCACCATCACCTCCCGCACTTCGGGATCGCGCATCAGTGCGACGAGGCCCGGGCCAAGCTCCCGTTGAAGCTTGGCTTCTCGGCGCTGACGCTCGTTTGGATGCAACGAAGTCATGCTCTAAACACGCCGTGACTCGGAAGACTGTCCTCGGGGTGTTCGATGGCTCGTCCGAGGCCCCTTCGAACCGCCATGCGCACCGTCCGATGCGCGTACTTCCCCTGCTCGCGGCGCGAGCCTTTGTGACGGAGGTCGCGCGCATGAAGGATCGTGTCCTTCACGCGTTGCTCGCTCCAACCCCTTGAGAGCGCATGAATGGCCCACGCGAAGTCCGCGCGGTGAAGGTCCCCTTCATACTTCGCGCGTTCGTGAAACGCGGCGATGTCTTGGACGCTCCCCCGGTGCCGGCCGGCGTAGTACGCCCGGGCCCGCTCGCGGGCCGCCTGCTCCGCCGCATGCACTCGCTTTGCATCCCGGACGAGCGCCTTGGCCCGCGGAAACACTTGGTGGCGAGCCATGTGGAGTCTCGCAAAGGGATAAAGGCCGTCCGGACGCTGGTGCTTGGGTTTACAGTTCGTGAACCCAGCGAGCGCCCCTGCCTGCCGCCAGTTCGCGGCGCCTCGGTCCGCGTCCAGCGTCGAGGCGACTTGCCGTGCGATCAAGGTCATCACTTCTGGAGCAACCCGTCTTCCGAGATTCAACCAAGACTGAAAGTTCTCAGGCGAGCTCTCCACCACCACCGAAGGCAAAAAGCCCCGACGATCGAGCGCGTACACGCCTTCGATACTGAGATCGTCGACGAACACGAAGGGGTGTGGCCACTTCGGACGGATCCGAATGAAATGTCCCGACTGGTTTCTCCACTTCAAAAACCCGACCAAGCCGAGGATGCTCTCCGCCGACAGAACCCGGAGCTCCATCGCGCCGGTGCCCCGGTGTTGGATGCCGAGCTCGAAACGGTCGTTGCCGAGCGCTCGGAGTTGTCGGCGGACCACCTCTTTGGTGTCGACCCTCATCTCACCCTCCCCTCTGCGCGAACCAAATCGCCACGGCCTCCGCGAGACCAAGTGCGGTGAGGCCGACCGCCCAGCGCTTGGCTACGCGCTCCACTGATCCCCGTGCCCTTGCCGCTCCCTGCGTGAGCCGCCGAATCTCTTCGTTCACCGCCTCGGAAACGCCGGTGACGAGCTGCGCCTCGCGGGCTCGGAGGGAATCCTCGAGATCGCGAGCAAGGCGTTCGGCGACGGCGACGGCTGCCCTCGCGAGCACACGCTCGTTCGCGGCAACCGCTACGAAGACAGGGTCGTTGGGCGAGATGGCCACACCGAGATCTCTCGCGACCGCCGCAACCACCTCATCGCGCTCCCGCTCACTCAGCATGGACGGCCTCCTGAACTTCAGGGGTGAGCGATTGTTGAAGCGCGGCGAACGTGTAGTCGCGCACGAGCTTGAGGCGTTGGCGGTTCATCAAACCGAAGTCGGCTGACCGGAGCGCCTCCTCAAACGTGAGGAAGTTTCGCAACATGTCTTGAACGTCGTCCTCGAAGGGCTTCGACCAAAGGTGGAGCTGGATCGGTCCGAGCACGGCGGTTTCCGCGCGCCGAACAACCTGCTCGTACTCGGCGTGGTCGACGGGTCCGAAGTGGTCGTTGTGCCAGACCACGACCTTGGCGTTGCCGGCAAACGCGGTGAGGGTGTCGCTCAGCCCTCGAAGTGTCGAGGATCCAAGCTGTCCGCCTGCGATCACGGTGTGCACGAAGCATGCGCGATTCGCTTGTTGAAGGATGTCGAAGGCCCTGCACTCGACCATGTACCGCGTGAGCGGCGCAAACGACGCTTGACCATTGTCCATCACGACAAAAGGCTCGTCCGCTTGGACCAGCATTTCGATCAGCGCATCGAACCGCCGGCGGTCGATCTGCTGCTCGCGATCGAGGAGCTCGAGGCGCTTGGTCCGAAGCCGCTCGTATCGAGAGAGGGTCCGGTTGGACTGATCGCACTCGATCCCGAACGGGCCCCATCCTTGATCCTCTGCGTACTGCATGACCAAAGACGCCACCAATGACTTCCCGACGCCGCCCTTATTCCCGACAACGCAATGAAATTCCTTCATCTTCTCAATCCTCCTCAGATGGAATGAATTCAGGGGGCCGCGAAAACGGCAGCGCATAGATCTTCGAAGGGCGCGCGGAAGTCGCGCTCACCGAAACCTCGGGACCTGACCTGTGTGGTCTTTCGGGCGCGGAGAAGACTTGCGGCACCTGAAGCCCGTTGGTCGCAACGAGTCTTGGGCGCGACGCCAATGGGTTGTCGTGCTCTGCCTCGGAATGCTTCCGATCGCGCCGAGGGGCCTCGGGCGTAATAGAGCCGGAGCAGGGAAGATTGTGTTTGCGACAATACCGGAGGAAAGTGCGATAACAGCCCGGAAAAGCCCCTTTTTCCTTCCATGCCAGCCACACGCCTCTCACCGAATGCCCCGCATGGAGCCAGCTGCTGATCTCATCGAGATGAAGGCGGAACGCAGGATACGGTTCAGGCCTCGGTGAGAACCTCGCGTTCAGGGTCTGATTCGGTGCGGTCATTGTGCCCACGCCCTGTTATCGGTTTTGCCCCTCCAAAAGTTGCGCGAGATCGTGATTTTTTTTCGCGTGCGGTTCCCCGAAGGGGATCGATCCGTCTGTGACTTTCAGTGACTACGGGTGACAGCCAGTGACAAATTTGGTCAACGTGGGACCCAACCTGTTGGGGCAAGGAAGAGTTTTGTTAAACAAAACTGCAAGCGCTGCGCGCCAACCATTCACGGTTCTCCGCTCCGCGCTTGATAGGCGCGCTCAACGCCTTCGGCTTATTCGCACGCGCAAGACAAGATTTGCGGTAGACAAACATCGAGTGCTGCTTATGCTTTCGAAGGTGGGACGGCTGCCGCATTTCATCGGCTTGCGCGTAGGCGATGAGCACGTCGCGCATCTCGATGCCCTTGCGAAAGCTTCTGGGTTCACGCGAGGAGAGATTCTACGTCGCCTGCTTCTGAGCACCGAAATCCCAAGCGCGCGTGCACGGCAGGAAGTTCAAGAGCTCGTCAAGATTCAACGGGCGCAGAACCGCCTCGGGGGTCTTCTCAAAAAGGCGCTGACCGAACGTAAGGACAAGGCGTCACTTCGTCAGACGCTCGCGGAGATCGAACGCAACGCCGTCGAGCTCAGGCGCGCCGTCGCGTATCTGGTTCGCTCCTAATGATCATCACACCGAAGCGGCCCCGCAATGGCAGAACCGGCTCCCGCCTCTCGCGACTTGTCCCGTACATGCTGAAGGGCAAAGGCGGCGAGAGATGCACCTGGTACATGGCCGGCAATCTCGACGGTCTCGACCGACGAGAAGACGCGGAGTTGGCTCTCTCGGTCATGGAGCTGGTCCAAGACGGCAACGTCCGCGCGAAGGGGGACAAGACCTATCACGTGGTGATCTCTTTTCACCCGAACGACCGAAGGCTCAGCGACGCAGAACTAATTGAAATTGTTCGTAGAACGGTGACGGTCGTCGGTCTGAGCGAGCACCAGCACATCGCGGTCCGACACAGCGATCAGGAGCACGAACATCTTCACATCGCGGTCAACAAGATCCATCCCGAGACGCAGAAGATTCATCACCCGTTCCGAGACATCCCTCAGTTCAAGCATTTGGCAGCAGAGCTCGAAAAGCAGTTCGGCCTCCACCAGGTCGATCGCGGCGTGAGGCGAATGGAGACAGACCGCGCGCGCGACTACGAGGCACAGCGCGGGACCGAGAGTTTTTCTCGCTGGGCCCGTCGAACCATTGGCGACGCCATCGAGCTCGATTGCATTCCATCGTGGCAAGCTCTTCATGAGGAGCTCACACGTTTCGGCGTGCGCCTCGTACGGCGTGGAAACGGGCTTGCAGTCGTCGATGCAACGCGGCCGACTTTGGCGTGCAAGGCATCGGCATTGGGACGCGAATGGTCCAAGCAACGGCTCAGCGAGCGATACGGCGAGTTCGTTCGGGCCCCGAGCTCGGCGGAGGTTGCGCGCGAGCAAGTCGAACCCTACGCAGAGCGCCCGCTCGAGCAGCTACGCGACGACGGCCTCTGGCGCGAGTATCGGGATGCGCTCATCGTCGCGCGGACTCGGGCGACCGAGCAGCGCGAGGCCCTGTCGGTCAAGATTGACGATGCGCGAGCCGCGCATCGACGGCATTTCAAGATGAGGCATCACGCGATTGCTGCGATGCCCATCTCTGGGCACGAGAAACGCAAACTCTACAAGATGCTTTCGTTCGAGAGGAAGACAGCTGAGCGAAAGCTTCGCGCGACGACAAAGCAATGGCGTGCGGCGCGCGTTCACGGGCACCCGGGATCCTGGAAGGAGTTCCTGGCCGAACGCTCCGCTGGGGGCGATCCGAGGGCCAAGCGTCGCCTCAAACGGCAGTGGCGAGGATTGGAGATCACCACCCGTGGCAACCGGCTCGAAGCCCTGCACTCTCGCAAGTCGCGGACAAGCCGTGGCAGCATCGTACTCAATCTGCCAGGAGGGGTAAGGCTCCGAGAGTCAGCAGGATCGATCGAGCTCCTCGGCGAGGCCCGAGATGAGGCGCTCGAGCAGCTCGCGAAGGTCGCCAAGCAGAGATTCGGGTCGAAGCGCGTCACGCTACTTGGATCGAGGCGCGCACAAGAGCGACTGGCTGAACTGGCTGCCGAACAAGGGTTGGAAATCGCTGAAGAGCGTCAGCGCTAGAAGGCGAAGCGCCCCACCTTCGTCTAACTGTGACAGAAGACGGCTTTCCAACAACTGACGCTCCGGCAAACCATCGAAACTCGGGGCCTCAAGCGAGCGCTCGCGCTCCAACGCTCAGCGATTCAAAAGACCTGGCATCCCGGCACCTGGCGCCACTTCATGGCTACCCGCGCCGTCGAGCGCGACGCCCGCGCGATTCGACTCGTGCAGCAACTAGCGCGGGAACGCGACCGTTCCAGCGAGGAGAGGGAATTGTGAGATTCAGCGAGATGGAGTGGTGCTGCAGATCGGCAATCCAAACGCGGTCTACGGAGCGCTGCAAGTCGACATAACGAGCTAGTACCGCGAAATTCGGCGCTCATCATCATCCCGATGGGCTAAGAGAGCACGCGGCGGCGGTTGACGTTAGCTTGCCAGACGTACGCGGCTGCGACCCACAGGGCTAGCTCGAGGAGAAAGGTCCAGTGGAAGACGAAGTTCCACACCCACCAGCTGTGGGTCGCGGGCACGTCGACGAAGACTACATTCGAATAGCTCAACGGCCACAACCAGAGCACGCCCCCTGCAATCGTATCGAGCACGAGGTGACTGACCACGGCCACGAGAAATATTCGCGTTGTCGAGCTCCACACGCCCAGAAGCGACACGCACAGCCAGAACGCAGGAAGGTGGGTGAAATAGTGGTGGTGAAGCGTCCGAGCATTGTCGACCAAATAGAAGTACAGGACGTCAAGATCGGGAAACACGCTCCCCCCGAGGGCGGCGGCCCACCACAGTTTGGAGCGCTTGATGCGCATCTGCCCCTGCGGCTCTAGTAGCTTTGCGAGAAGGTAGCCCGCAGGTAGATGACCAATGAACATGCTCGCTTAACGCGCCGGCAGCGTGGTTGGTGACATTTGCTCGACACACACGGCTTTTGAGGATCGTATGTCACCAAACAAATCATTTGTATGCGCCTCGTCGCCTACTTGCGTCCGGATTACCGAAACACATAGACGGCCCCGCTGTCGACGACGCTATCGTCGTTGAGATCAGCGCCGTCGCCATCCTCGCCCGTTGCGCCGACCGCCAGCGTGCCGCCATCAACTGCGGCGCCGAAGAAGCGGTCGCTCGCGTCTTGGTTTGATGCCTTGAGGTACCCTTCGATCGCCCAGGCGCCACTCACCCTCGAGTAGAGGAACACCGCACCGCTGTCAACGGCGTCGTTGCCGTAGAGCCCTGGGTCGCCGCGGTCGTCGCCCGACGCGCCGACGACCAGGAAGTCGCCGTCCGCCGACACGCTGGCGCCGAAGCCGTCCTCGTCGTCCGAGCCGGGCGATGACATCGACTCCGTTCGGCTCACGAGCGAACCCTCGCCGAGCTCGATGATGTAGACGCGACCCTCACCGGACGCGCCGACGACCACTGCATCCTCCAGAATATCCACGCTGGTCCCGAACGCTCCGTTCGCCCGGGGGCTCCGCTCGAAAAGACCGTCATAGTATCCCTTCAACGCTTCTGCGTAGGACCAAACCTGTCCGACGCGCATGAAGACATAGGCGGCGCCGCTATCGGGGAACTTGTTTCCATCCCGGTCCATGAAGCTGTTGCCCGGGGCCGTCACGACCGCGACGTCGTTCTCGATGGCGACCGCATGCCCGAAGGCGTCGCCGGCGCGGAGATCGAGCTCCGACGCGAGCGCACCTTGGAAAAGCCATTCGGAGCCGACGCGAGAGAACGTGTACGCGCCGCCGGCCACCCCAGCCTCACCAGGCGCGCCGACGACGATGGTGTTGCCGGAGATGTCGACTGACGCACCAAACTGTGCGCGAATCTCAGGCGCAACCGACTTGATCGTCGCTTGCTGCACCCAGGCGGAACCAGTTCGAACGAAGACATGGACCGCACCCGAGACCGGGACACCACTCGAATCGCCCGGTGCGCCGATCACGACCGTGTCGCCATCGATGGCCACGGACGCGCCAAACGACTCGTCGGCTTGCGTGTTGTCGCCTCGAAGCTTGGCGCTCGAGCGCCACTCGCCTCTGTCCTCGGTGTAGACGAAGACTGCCGTGCCATCGAAAGCACCAACCACGAGCGTGTCGCCGTCGACCGCAACCGCCTGACCAAAGCGGGCATCTGCTTCGGGCCTCGGTGCCTTGACGTAGGTTTCGGTCAGAGGCTGCTCACCGCGAGAGATCTCGATCGCGTAGCGCTCGATTCGTTCGCCGGACACCGCCGCGACCTCGACCGTCGTGGGGCTTCCCGTCAGGCGGACGCTGCCCTCATCATCGAATAGCGGAAGCGGCTGCCCATCGACGCTCGCTCGAATCGCTGTGCCCGCGTCCGCGGCGACCGCTCGCAACGTGACGGCAGTCACCAAGACACTGACATCGACGACGTAGCGATCGACCTCGGGATCGAGCTCGACCAAGTCCACGCCACCTTGCATGAGGTCAAGGGCTTGGAGCAGGCCGCCGGCTTCGACCACGTCGTCCGAGTCCGCGTCGGCTGGCGCACCCGGATCGCCGCAGCCCACCAAGAGGGTCAGTGAGAAGATAGCCGCAAGCGCGGCACGAGAGATATCGTAGTTCGCTTTCATGCCAGACTAGACGCGCGAGCGGGCCCGGGGATCTCTAAAGGCCGTAACCAGATGAAATGACGCGGGAATTGAGGTCTATATCTTTGGCGGCGGCTCGGTATATCGTCCAACCTAGATGGGGCACCGACGCGCACTCTGGGCACTGACTACCTGCCTACTTGCTTCCGGCACAGCAATGACGGTGGCCTCGTGCGAGAGGAGCTCCGACGCCCCCGACCCGACAATGAACAAGCAGAGCGACGTCGAACGAAGCACCTCGTGGGTCTCCGGCCCCAGCACCGAACTATCCGACGAGCTACTCGCATGGCTTGCGAAGAACGCCGCGACGCCCGAGGGCAAACGACGAAAGCTTCGCATCCCCGCCGTCGTCCACTTTGACGCGCACCACCTCCGAATCACCGAAGCGGTCGTAGGCGTTGCGCCCGAAACCTCGAACGGCGTTGCCCTGCAGCTTGACGACGGCGCTCTTGGCATTTCGCTCAGAGATCGACTCCGCGAGCGCTGCACCAAAGGTGCTGGTCGCTTCGCGCACCGTATTGCCGCTCAGCTGCTTCTTGCCGGCCTCGAGGAGTCTTTGCTCCATCGGTAGTACAGATTCGCAGCGATGCCTTCGCGTCGGCACAACTCGGCCACGCTCAGCTCTCCGCGCATCCCGTCGAGCACGATTCGGATCTTCTCCTCCGCAGAGAACCTCCGGCGCGTCTTGCGACGGATGTCGCGCACGGCGGCCTCACTCGATTGTTTCTTTCTTCTCGGCATGGGACACTCCTCAGCAGGGCTCTCGCCCTCGGCAAAGTGTCTCTTAACTCAGAGCCCTTTTGTATCCGAGTTCAGCTGACGGGATACACTGAATGGTCTCGACGGAACCGAGGCTAACGAGCCGAGCGAACACACCCAGTTCTAGTACGACGAGCCAGTCATGGATGCCGAGCAAGCCAAGCGCGTGGTTGACGAGATCAATGCCTACCTGACGAGCAAGCCGTGGCTCGACTTCGAGGTCATGGAGTACAGGGGGTACCGGCTCGTCATCATGGGGAGTCTGGATACCAGCACCGCCCACGATGTAGAGATCTGGTTCGAACCCGTCTTCTTCGTCTCTCTACCTATCGAATGGAAGACCGATACATCCAGTCCTCCGTTGTCTCTCGTGACCGGAGACAAGGCTATCGAGGTGAACCGGCGCTTCATGGTCGAGCATGGCAATCATCTCTTTGGCTTTTCTCCTGAGGACTATCCGGACGACTTCAAGTGCCTCATTAGCGCCCAAGCGATCGGCTTCGAGATCAAGAAGGAGTAGCTCGTCGTTGCCGCAGAAGCTGACATTCGACGACTTTCGCGAGACGCTTCGGGACTACTTCTTCGCGCGCTTGATTTCATCCTTACTTGGCATGCAGCCCGTAGCTTCTCACAGCCGTCTCAGGCTTGACAATGTCCGCTGTGCGGCTCTCAGCGAGGTCATCTAACCCTCTACGGAGCCGTCACCGCGAGCGTAGCTTCGCCGAGCACGCCTGTATGGCACTCGACCCCGCCGTTGTCGGACCTGACCTGGACTTGTTCACTAGGATACATCAACGAAAAACATAGACAGCGCCGCTATTCTCGACGCTGTCATCGGCCGGGTCAGTGCCGTCGCCGTCTTCACCCGTTGCGCCAACCGCCAGCGTGCCTCCATCGACTGCGACGCCGAAGAACCGGTCGTTTGCATCTTGGTTTGACGCCTTGAGATATCCCTCGAGGGCCCAGGTGCCGCTGACCTTCGAGTAGAGGAACACTGCACCGCTGTCGACGGCGTCATTGCCGTAGAGCCCAGGGTCGCCACGATCATCGCCTGACGCGCCGACGACCAAGCAGTCGCCATCGGCAGACACGCTCGCGCCGAATCCATCCTCGTCATCCGAGCCAGGCGACGACATCGACAGCGTACGCTCCCCGAGCGAGCCCTCCCGGAGCTCGATGATGTAAACGCGTCCTTCTCCGCTCGCGCCCACAACCACTGCATCATCGAGGATGTCGACGCTCGTACCGAACGCGCCGTTCGCGCGGGGGCTCTGCTCGAAGACGCCATCGTAGTATCCCCTCAGCCATTCCGCGTAGGACCAGACCTGTCCGACGCGCGTGAAGACGTAGGCGGCACCACTGTCGGGGAACTTGTTCCCGGACCGGTCCATGAAGCCGTTGCCCGGCGCGGTCACGACCGCAACATCGCCATCGATCGCCACGGCGTGCCCGAAGGCATCGCCGGCGTGGAGCCGGAACTCCGAGCCGAGAGCACCCTGAAAGAGCCATTCCGTGCCGACCCGAGAGAACGCGTAGGCGGCGCCTGCGACGCCATCCTCACCGGGGGCACCCACCACGATGGTATCGCCCGAAATGTCAACCGACGCACCAAACTGTGCGCGGATCTCGGGCGCCACCGACTTGATCGTCGCTTGCTGCGCCCAGGCGGAACCGGTTCGAACGAAGACATGGACCGCACCGGACACTGGGACCTCACTGGAATCGCCAGGAGCGCCGATCACGACCGTGTCACCGTCGATGGCCACGGAGGCGCCAAACGACTCGTCGGGCTGGGTGTTGTCGCCTCGAAGCTTGGCACTCGATACCCACTCGCCTTCGTTCTCGGTGTAGACGAAGACCGCTGTGCCATCGAACGCGCCAACCACGAGCGTGTCGCCATCAATCGCAACCGCACGACCAAAGCGGGCATCAGCCTCGGGCCTCGGTGCCTTGAGGTAGGTTTCGGCTAGAGGCTGCTCACCGCGATAGATCTCGATCGTATAGCGTTCGATTCGCTCGCCGGACACCGCGGCGACCTCGACCATCGTGGGGTCGCCGGTCAACCGGACGCTGCCCTCATCGTCGAAAAGCGGAAGTGGTTGGCCGTCGACGCTGGCTCGAATCGCCGTGCCCGCCTCGGCGGCCACCGCCCGCAACGTCACCTCAGTCGCCAGCACGCTCACATCCACGACGTAGCCATCCAGGGAGCCGTCGAAGTCGATCAAGGACCGACCTCCGTGCATCAGGTCCAGGGTTCGGACGAGGCTCCCGGCTTCGGAAACGTCCGCGCCGTCAGCACTAGGCTTCCCACCGGGGTCACCGCAGCCAGAGAAGAGGGTCAACGACAATGCAGCCGCGAGTGCGGTACGATAGATTTTGGAGTTCGACTTCATGCCGCGATAGACGCGCGGCCGCCGACAGAGATCTACAATCCCCAACCAATTCGTCGACGCGAACGACTTTCATGCCCCAAATGCTTGAAATCAGGTCAAATAGAGCGCGCATCGCATGCCTCCTCGCGTGTGTGGCAGCCACTTGGCTGCTCGGCTGCGAGAAGAGGCTTCAGCCGGAGCAGAAACAGCCGTCCGTGAAGCAGAAGGCACCCCAGACAGACCCCGCCACAAAGGTCGCATGGGAAGTCGGGCCGGGTGTGGACCAGCCCGCCGAGCTCAAGAGCTGGATCCAAGAAGTCCGCGCGAAGCCTGGCGAGGAGCGGCCCCTCGTACGCATCCCCGTAGTGGCGTCTATGGACGAGCATCGCCTCCAGATCAGTAGCGCGTTCTTGGGCGTCTCTGCTGACGCATCCAACCACTTCGCGCTCCGCCTAGACGATAGCGCCCTCGGGATCTCCCTGGTCGCCCGCCTGCGGCACCGCTGCCCCGAAGATCGGCGCTCCTGCGTCATTTGGGTGGAGGGCTACTGGGGCCCTCTCCTCGATCTCCCCAGGGACCCAGACGCAACGCCGCCCTATCCGTTCGCAGTGCTCGAGGTTCTGTCGGAGCGCCCTGCAAACGCAACCAACGTTCTGATAGCGCCATGACGCATCGACTTCGCCTCGCGATCCTGCTCGGAGCCCTGCTAGGCGCCTGGTCCCAGCCGCCGCTGGTCCCGAGCGGCAACTCCTCTTGGTCGTGGCGAATCGGTGTGTCCCCTGAGCGCGAGGCTCCGACTGCGGCACGAATCCTTAAAGAGCGACTCCGCGCTGCAGGAGTCAAAGAGCTCAAGGTCCGCGCCTCCCCACCACCCACAAAGCTTTCGGATTATCCGGGAAGCCTCGTGGCCTCCGAGGTCCGCGTGAAAGTAAGCGGCGTAGCGGAGGAGGCCAAACCGATCGTGCTGCTTCTCATCACGACCAGCGGCAGCGTGGGCGGCGGCGTCACCGGCGAATCGAACCCTGAGGCCGAGGAGCGAGTGCGAGCGTTTCTGGCCGGCCGGGAGCCTATCGCTGCCGAGCTCACGATACTCGACGCTCCCCCAAGATGACCCGACTCGTCGAAACGCTCCACGCCTTTCCACCCTGGCTGCTCTGGGCGTTGCTGGCCGCAGGGGTGTTGCTCATGGTGCGCGCCTTCAAGTTCTGGCAACTCAGTTGGTCGGGCTCGGGCTACAAGGGCATCACATCGATGTACTGGGCCTCGCTATTCGTGCAGGTGATGAACGCAGCACTACTCATCTCGCTCGGCATCCTTGGGCTTGCCCCTGAATAAGCCTCAGACGTCTTCCTCAAGATCATCGAGTCGTGCGAATCACGAGGGCGGCGCCGACGACCAAGATGAGAAGCGAGAGCAGCCCAAAGCTGATGCGCAGAAGCGACCAGCCGAAGCCCTTCTTCTGCGCGGCATTCCGGCCGAACACCAAGGTGAAGCCGCCCGCCAGAAATAGAATCGCGCCTGGAGCCGCCAAGATCCCCACAACCCACCCGCGCTCACGAAACAGCCCAGCCGCGATTAACAAAACCATTCCTAGCAGCGCGAAGGCAGCGGCCCGCTTTCTGGTCCCGCCGGACGCTTCACGCGACATATCTTGCAAACGATTCCGAGCGTCCATTGCCATAGAGTATCACCAACCTCAGCTCACGAAAACGCCGGAGCGCTGGAAGCCCTAGGGAAACCATTCTGGTCGTCGCACCGTGACCCGGTCGGAGCGGAGGTAGGCCATGAAGCCTTCGGTGCAGAGGATCCACAGTGTGATGAACACGACTCGGGTCCAGGCGTGGGGCTCGTCGTAGACGAGGCCGGCGAAGGTCGACAATGTGACGAACCATGCCAGCGCCGGCTTGAATGCGGCTTGGAGGCCGTCATTCGGGTCGCTCTGCGGAGGCACACGCAGAACCCAGCGCAGCGCCTCCCCGAGCCACAGGAACGGAACGAGGTAGGTCTGCGCCGCCAGGCCGATGACAACGTAGGTGGATGTTCGCGGGAAGCTGGTGGCCACCACGAGCGCAATTGCTCCCAGCCAGAAACTCACGACGACAACTTCGGGAATCACCACCTGGGCCGAGAGCGTCATGCAGACCAGGCCCCAGAGGTGGCGCCGCCGACTCAACAACGTGCGGTTGGCGGTCGTGATCACGCCGAAGACCCACGCCGTTTCGATCCACCAAGGGTACGGACCAATCGACATCTTGTCGGCGAGTCGGAGCCCCACGAGTACCAGCATCACGGCGACGGTCGCCTTCGCCGAGACGATCACGCTCCCGCGCCAGAGATCCTTCGAGTAGGTCACGTCGGGCTCGGACGTCCAAAAGTCGGCGGTGTCCTCGTCGATCCCAAGCTCGTCGAGACTGGCCGAGTACTCGGTCTTCAGCTGTTCGATGAGCTCAGCGAAGTTCTCGTGCCAGTGAAGCTGGGCCCAGCGTGAAAGACGGCCGTTCTCCTGGTTGAGCAGGTCGAGGTCGTGCGGCAGCAAGAGCAAGCACACCATACGCCTGCGCTTGTCCGGCCAGGTGTTGTTCAAAAAGTCGCGCCGGAATCGCTCGAGCTTGGGGCGCCTCTTTGGAGGCTGGGGGTTCCGATCGGGAAGCTTCCGGTTCGGGCCACCGGTCATGATGATCGGGGTCACGGCCTTCCGGTTGGCGCGCTGATGCGAAATCGCACGCGCCCGGAACGGGATCTTGGGCTTGGTCGGCTTCAACTGTGGCGCCTCCAGCGGAGGCTCGGGCCCCAGCATCGGCTCGATGCGCCGCGAGCCGTCCAGGTACGCCAGCGCGCGCTCATAGGCATCCCGAAGGCGCTGAAACCCTGCGGGGTCATCCTCCGGGTGCACGTCCTTGAGCCGCACGGAGTACGCACGCTTGATCGCGCGACGGTCGTCCGTCCGCTCAATCCGAAGCTCGTGCCAAATGTCCATCAGGGTCCTCGCTAGACCAAGAACGGATCACTTTCGAACTGCTCCAGCCACTCGGCGAACCCGACTCGGAACTCCTCGGCGGCCTGGATGTCCTGACTTTCGAGCACTTGACGGAACTCGCAAATCCGCTTGCCGACCACCTCGCGAGCAAACCCCAGGTGCTCCTCGTAGAGTCGCTCCGCCCGCGCCATCAGCGCGCGGTTCTCGTTGCGGTCGCGCGGATGGATCTTTATGTCCGCGAGCGTCTTGAAACGCGCGTCGATCTCCTCGCGGGAAAGCACGCCAGGGTTGTCCTCGATGACGAGGCGGCGCGTTTCGTTCGTGCCGACCACGTTCGTCTCGACTTCGAGCAAGCCGTTGATGTCGTACGTGAAGCGCACATCGATCGACACCTCACCTGCAGGCTTGGGTGGAACCGAAATAATGAGCTCGCCGAGGCGAATGTTGTCGATCGCCTTCGGGCTTTCGCCCTGGTACACGTCAACCTCCACCTTGCGCTGGTCGTCGCGGATCGTGGACAGGCGCTGGACTCGGCTCACCGGAACAGTGCTGTTCCGCTCGATGATCGGGAGGTAGTGACCGGACGTGTAGTGGCCGTGCTTATCCTTCTCCGAGACGTTGGTACCTAGCGTGAACGGGCAAACGTCCGTCATGACCACGTCCTCGAGCGCGGCGTCGCGCGACTTGAGGCCGGCCTGCACGGCCGCGCCAAGCGCGATGGTCTTGTCCGGATCGATGAGGCTGGACGGAATGCGGCGAAGCAAGCGCGCGACCATCTCGCGGACAATGCGCATGCGGCTCGCGCCGCCGACCAGCACCACATCGTCGAGGTCCGGCGCTCGCACCTTCGCATCCCGAAGCGCCCGCTCCATCGGCGTGCGAAGCTTATCGAGCAAGGGCTGGCACAACTCCTGAAACATGGCCTCGTCAAGGGCCCATTCGAGGCGCTCTCCCTTGAACGGAATGCTCACCGTCGTGCGCTTCGCAGTGGTGAGCTCGTGCATCGCGCGTGTGGCCGCGGCGTGCAGCAGACCCCGAAGACCCGAGTCGTCGAGGATCTCGGACTTGTCGTGGTGGTGCACGAAGCCGTCCATGATGCGGTGGGTGAAGTCCTCGCCACCGAGGAAGTTGTCGCCGGCGCTCGCGCGCACCTCCATCACATCGTCGAAGAGCTCGAGCAACGAGACATCGAACGTGCCGCCGCCGAGGTCGAACACGAGGAAGGTATGATCGGCCCCGCGCTCCTGGAGCCCGTACGCGAGCGCCGCAGCCGTCGGCTCGTTGAGCAGGCGCTCGACTTTGAGCCCCGCAAGCTCACCGGCCACGCGCGTCGCCTTCCGCTGCGCGTCCGAGAAGTACGCCGGCACCGTGATGATGGCCTCCTCGATCTCGTGTCCGAGAAACGCCTCCGCGTCCGCCTTGAGCGACTTCAGCACGAGGGCCGAGAGCTCTTCGGGCCGAAACACCTGCTGGCCGAGGGCAATCTCGCGAGAGGTGCCCATGTAGCGCTTGAACGCGGCCGCGGTGAGGTCCGGGTGCGTCACCAAACGCTCCCGAGCCGCCCGGCCGATGAGAAGCTCGCCACCCTCGTCGAGCCCGACCACCGAGGGGGTCAGCACCTCGCCAAGCGCATTCGGAATGATTTCAGCTTCCCCGTCGCGAAACACGCTCACGAGGCTGTTGGTCGTCCCAAGGTCAATCCCGATAATCTTCGTCACGTCGCTCCTCCTCGGCCTCTGTGGACGCCCGGAGGACCGAAAGGGTCTATCGATGTCTATCGACCCTTCATCATTCCGCCGCGCACTACGAGAAGGTGGAAGAGATAGGCGAAAAGCAGCAACACAACGCTTCCGAAGTACCAGACACCCAGCTCGCGTCGCAGCCCCACCAAGACGGCGACCATAAGGACGTTGAAGGCCACAACTAGCTCACCAAGTATGCGTAGCCGGGGCAAAGCCGGAGGCGGCGAAGGGGTTCCCGCTCGAATTTCATGCGTTGGTGGAGGAGATGTTGGCGCGGCGCGACGGGCGCCGTCTCCCACTTTGCTGGCGGGAGGGGCTGCCGCCTCCTCGATTGCCATCGATCGTTCGGCGCGAACCCGCGGCGCCGTTCTAAGCTCTTCCACCTTCTGGCGGACGACCGCGGACGGATCGCTCGCGAGTTGCTCTAGCGCCGGGCCGAGGTGTGCAGAGTCTACGTCCCACAGGACCGATACTGCGGCCATCCGGATGTACTCGCCCGGATCGTCCAGCCAATCGATCGCCGTCCTCTCCGCGTGCTCGGGATCGTGGACCGCGCTTGCGAGAAGTGCCCTGCGGCGCACGTACCCATCGCTGTCGTCAATGTGCTCCCTAAGCAACAACCGAGCCTTCTTCGAGTCCTGCCGTCCGAGGAACACGGCGAGCTGCCAACGTGCCTGATGGTCGTCGTAGCGAAGGCCATCCCGCGCGAGCCGCATTCCGTGATCCGGGTGCTCGTCGAGGAGCTCCAGCACGAGCTCGTCCTCATTGTCCCTCGCCAGAACGTACAGGAGCTGGTGGCTCTCGCTCAGATGGGGAAGCTCCAAGACTCGTTTCGTCGCAAGACGGAGCGCGGGCCAGTCGGCATACTCGGTCTCCCACTCGGAACCTCTACTGGCCTGAGCCGCGGCCCATTTCTGGAATCGGAAGACCTCGTGACAGAAGAGGCGGCGACGCGTTTCCCCCGGGATCGCGTCCTCCGGGAGCTGGTCGATCGCCGCCCAAACCTCGTCATCATCATCGATCGCGTCCAACTGCAATTGCAGAATGCCTTCCTTCGCTTTTTCGAACGCCTCCAAGACCCCCTCGTCTTCCGAATAGGTGAGTGCATCGAGCAACAAGAGCTCTTGGCCATCATCGGTCCGGTTCATCGCGAGCGCGCCCTCGAAGTCCGACAGGTCTTCTGTGAGCATCTCGCCGGGCATTCCGAGCTCGAGGGCCGCGGCGACGAGGAGTTGGAAATCACAACGGAAGTTGCGGTCCCAGCGACGATGCAAGTGGAAGTCCACGGCTGCGATCGCCCAGGATCGCAGGGCTTCGCTTTCCGCTTCTGGCCATGATTGCAACGCGCCGTGAAGCTTGTACTTGAAGAGGCTGAACGCGTTCCCCCAGGTGAGCTGATCCAGATGTGCGGTCACCGACTCCAGAATCCGGGGAAGGAAATGCTTCACCTCGGTCTCGTCGCCCCACGGCCCCCAACCCGCACCGTAGAACTCCATGGCCCAAATGGCTTCCTCCGGAATCGCTGGAAGCGGACGACTCCACAGCAGGGCCTGGACTTCCTTCGTATCATGCATGGGGTCATAGAAGCCCAGCGGCGCGAGCTCCGGGACGCGATATGCCGCAAACACCTCGTAGAGCCGGTCGATGGCCGCACGCAGCGTGGCTCGAAGCTCCTCGTCACTTCCCATCGAATCCAGAGTACGTCTGAGACGCGGATTGGATCTAGTGGCAAGTCCTCCATTCCGGCTAGAGGTAGCTGGCGGCGACTCCGAGGGCAGCCACGAGGAGCAGAGCGTTCTTGTTCATGGAGCGCGTCACCTGACCCCTTGCCACTCGGTGTCATGCCGGGGATGCGCTGGAAAACGTCAGGTATTGGGAACGTTGGTGACGCTCCTATTCGGTTGGTGGAGCCTGTCGGGTTTGCTGATGACACCCGTCTACATCTTCCGTAACGTCCGGGCCCTGCTTGCGCCGGACCGCCAAAGCCCATCACCGGCGCTGTTGGACCTCGCCTTCTGGGACCTGGTACAACGCGAGGTCGAACCGGTCGTGTACCGACCAGTCAATGAGACCGGCCCTCTGGAGGTGTACTGACTAGATGTCCAAGCCCACCCGCTACGTCATCGATTGCTGGGACGTCCGGACTCCGGAGGAGTTCTGGGAGCACTACTTGCGGGAGGTCGTGCCTGAGGGAGCGGACCGCTTCGGCAGGAATGCGGACGCGTTTCGCGACGCGCTGACAGGCGGCGGCCCCGGGTGGCCCGGCGACAGCGAGTGCGCGATCGAAATCACCAACCTCGACGAGCTTCTCGCGAACGGGCATTCGGATTTCGTCGCGTTTCTCGAAGAGCTGGGTCGGGAGCTGGCAGGTGTGCCGAATGTAGAGTTGATGGTGTTTCGACCCCCGCCGCTTCGGGCGACGTTGCCCACCGCCATCAAGCTCATGGCCGACTACCAATGCTGGCCGCTTTGGGAAGTCGAGCCTGACGTCGGCAACATCGATCCAGCCGAGCTTCCGGTCTCCAAGGCGACTCGCAGGGCGCTCGGTCGATGGGCTGCCGCCTACGACGCAACGCTCGATCAAGACTACCCACCGGACTCTCGGTTCCCCGACGAGGAGGCCGAAGCCGCTTTCGAGATGGAAGGCCTCCGGCTTTGGCGCGCGCTTCGGCGCGAACTCGGCGAACGTGTCCGTGTCCTCTTTCGCGACCTCGAACCGGAGGACGACGTCCCGCGCCCCTCTGGGTCAGCGTCCGGCGAGGCAGATCTGCGGGATATCGTTGCGCATCGCCAAGTTGTGCGGCTCCTTCGCAACTGTAGAACGATGGTCTCCGAGGAAACCGTTGCCGAGGTTCAGCGGCTCCTCGACCACGGCGAGCATGAAATGGCCTTCGAGGGCTTGGTTCTGGACCTCATGGAATCGCAAGATGTGCAGCCATACTTCGACTATGAAGCCGTGCACTCGCTGGGCGTGAAATTGGGTCTGAATCGCGAATCGGTCTTCGACGGCGACTTCTGGGCGAAGCTCAATGCGTGGGTGCTTCAGGAACCAAAGCCCGTTGCCGATAGGCCCCCGCCGGCCCATCCCGAACCTGGCACTCCGGAAACTACGCAGCCTCCGCGCTCCGAAGGTTTCTGGTGTCCGGAATGTGGAGAGGCGAGCCTCGAAATCACCAAGGCCATCGAGCTACGTCCCGACGCGCGTTGGAGCGAGATTACACTTCAACTCCTTCGGTGCGAGACGTGCGACTTCGACGGGATTGGCGTCTACAAGGAGAACAATTGGGGCTCATCCGAGATCGTCGAGTACCGTAGCTATCGGGCTCCCGTCTCGGTGCGCTCGCGCTTGAGCGAGCTGATCGAGGCATGTCCGAAGCGCTCGGATCGCAGATGCGAGTGCTTGAGCTGCTCTGTCTTGAGCGTGACCGACGACAGCGGCGAGTGGAGCTGGTTGGAACGCGCCGGTGTCGTGAAGCCTGCCGCACCTCCGGCCCGGAGCCGGTGGACCTTCCGAAGAGTGTTCTTTTGGGGGATGTTCGCCCTGCTGACTTTGGGCGGAGTCGGGGCTTGGTTCAACGAGCTCTCGCGAGAAACCGGCTTGTGGATCGAGCTTCGCGACACATGGAACTGGCCGCCTACCCTTGCGAAGTTCGGGTCACTGACCGGATACGTCGGGATGGCCTTCGTAGCCAGCTGGATCACCGCGATGAACGTCTCGTGGCTGGTGAACGAGGCAAGGGCCGGATACCGGCGGCTTCGCGAGCGGAGGCCGAAGAAATGACCCTAGTAGAGATGTCCGCTCAAGGGAGGGGCGAATCGTCGATTGACCTCCTGGGGGATGCGCTAACGAATCATGAATCAGCGGACGATTTCTACGCTTTCGCGATGCGCACGCTCATGGCCGGGTGGGAGTCACTGGATTTCATTGAGAAGTATCTCGCCGAGGCGACCATCACCGTGATCGATCGAGCGGAGCTGAAGCGAGAGGTTGAGTGGTGTCTCGACGTTACCCCAGTCCCGGACTTCCCCTTCGACATGGATGACGTCATCAGCTCCTATCTCGGCCGCAACGAATGGAACGACAAGGAGCTGCTCTGGACAACGCCTGACATGTACTGCCTCCTCTGCTGGGGCACTTCTGCGTAGGGCTTCATTTGCAGTCCGACGAACCCATCGTGATTGTCGCGATCTCCTTGCGGTCTTTGCCGTGATAGCGGTAGCTGTACCATCGAGGAAGTTGTCACCGGCGCTCGCGCGCACCTCCATCACGTCGTCGAAGAGCTCGAGCAACGACACATCGAACGTGCCGCCACCGAGGTCGAACACGAGAAACGTGTGGTCCGCCCCGCGCTCCTGAAGCCCATACGCGAGCGCCGCGGCCGTCGGCTCGTGGAGCAAACGCTCGACCTTGAGGCCCGCAAGCTCACCCGCGACCCGCGTCGCCTTGCGCTGCGCGTCGGAGAAGTAAGCTGGCACGGTGGTGATCGCCTCCTCGACCTCGTGGCCTAGAAACGCATCGGCATCGGCCTTGAGCGACTTTGCACCGTGGAACTGGCTGGAGCGCGGCGGTGTGGGCGAGAGATTCGGGATCCACCGATGATCAAAATCAGCGGCTGCTCCACTCTTTAGAGGACTGGGAAGCCACCACGATGGGAACACAAGTGGTTGAGGAGATCAGAGTACTGCTTCCGACGATGTCGCGTGAGCTACGCAGCGTGGCCTTCTTTCTCGCTCCGGGCTTGCTTTGTGCTGGTGCGTGGGAGAAGGGTAGTGACTATGCGAGCCTTGAGTACGAACCCGACGCTGAAAAGCCGAAATCGGACTCGTTTGCGTCGTTGGACTCGGTAGAGGGACGCCTCGAGCGGCTCGAGATCCTTGGCTATCGGTCCAGCGATCCGGCCGGGCCCTGGCAGCTCGGATCACGGGCAGCCACGACTCTCTTCCAGTTGGAGCACGACCTCGGAGCGACTGGCCGGGTGGACGAGGCGACCGCGACCTGCCTGGACAACTTGGCTTACGCAAACTTCTACTGGGACAGCTGATCAAGCGGACCGTTACTCCAGCGCCCTGCGGAGCTCCCGGAGGCAGCACGAGCTCAGATACGCTCCAACCGCTGACGACGTCTACGACGGCATCGCGGTCGTCTTGCGGCATGACCGTAGTCAACCGTCCTCAGCAAACCCAAAGCCCATACGCCTGGCCTCTGCCTCATCGAAGAACACCGTGATGTGGTCCATCATGCCCGTCCTGTCCTCGGACGCCGAGATCGTGACCGCGTCGCCTGACGCAAACCTCAGACGCACTGCTTGAGGGTAGTCGATGGGGTCCTCTCTAGTTTCGGCCTGAAGCCACCACGTCGCTACAGCCACGATCGGTACCGCGAGGAGGGACGCCCAACGCTGATCGGCGTCCCACTCTCGGGCGTGTTGTCCCGACTGAAGGCTGGCGGTGGAAATGCGCACGCCATATGGTGCGAAGTCCGCTCCCCAATCGAACGAAAACAAAGAGCCGTCGTCCAGTTCGAGTGTCAGCCCAAAGTCGAGCGAGTCCAACGCTTCGCCATCAAAGCTCCACATCGGGGTACCGTCGGAGTAGGCGATTTCATAGTAAGCAACCGACCGAATGGAACGCCCCTCCAGAGTCCTCAGAGCCTCCTCGTAATTGCCCCGATCCTTCACAGAGCTACCGTACCACGGCGCAGAAACTCGGGCGTCTACGTGGCGGACGACAACCTTCAGTTCCTCGAGGAACGACAGGCTAGACCCAGCTAAAACGTGGGCGGCAGCCAAACGCCTGACCAGATCATCGCGGTCGGTAACCGAGAGCCTCACCGGCGACCACAATGGCGTCGCCGCGATCGATGCTCTCTATCTCGACTCTCATTGCATTCCTCATACACCAACGGGATGAGGCCGCCGAGGAGCTGGTGAGTGAGTCCAGGGCATCGTCGAATGAAGTTCGCCGCTGCCCGGTCAAAAATCGGTTGAGCGCCCACGATCGATATTGTCCCTTGCGATTTCAGCCGACCGCCCCCCATCGCACGGCCACCTGTGTCCGCACCTCGTGCATTCCCAATATCCAACAGAATCTCCGTCGCTGACTCCCACAATCCCAGTGAGTATTTCAGTATTCGCCTCCGAGGAGTCTGACTTCCCATCGTACGAACAATTCGGGCACGTCAAGGGCACAACGTCTCTCCTTGATCTGCTATCGGCTCGCATACGAAGACAGCGCATCCCGACCCATCATTGCGCCCGAGGATAGGCCACGGAAGCCGCGTGAACCGGATTATGACGGGCCCTTGGATTCCTCGCATCTACTTCGTGGGTGGGCATCCTTTGGCCCAAGTGGCGCCGCCGCCGTAGGCGCGCTTCGCCGCGAGCTTCTTGTCCCACTTCGCGTTGTACGGCGTCTTCAGCTTGGTCGTGAGCAGTGTGATCGAGCGCGGGGAGTTCATGGACTTGGCCTGACAGGCGGGCTTGGCGATGTTGCCCTTGGCGTCGATCGTGAAGTACAGCTCCTTGAGCACCTTGCCGCCGCCGGTGATGACGCACTTGTATTCGCCGGGGTGCTCACTGAGGAAGTAGACGTCGCCCCCTAGGCCCGAAACAGGGCGACTGCGAACCCCGTAAAAGAAGATGACACCTTGTTGCCAATGCGTCACCTGCCAATCGCCGCCCCTAAACGCCTGCTCTGACGCGTTCCAACGGTCCTGGACCTTGCCCTCGAAGACTCGCTTTCCCTCGTGGAGGCAGGCGACGCGCTTTGGTTCGCTGGAGCCATTGCTCTTGAACATCGTTCGCATCAGCAATTGAGACGCTGGCAGATGCGAAACCGAATGATTCCAGGCATCGTGCACGGTGTCGGCCCAGTCTCCGAGCACAAAGTTACCGGAGTACTGCTGGATGATGGAAGGGCCGAGCTCCATGTCGTAGTCCGCACCCCAGG
>Ga0209578_10001039_pt1 | contig 27422 bp, 32 predicted proteins | sample tdAd472_FD_187127 | JGI IMG/M metagenome (GOLD analysis project Ga0209578, IMG submission 187127) | Marine sediment microbial communities from the Atlantic coast under amendment with organic carbon and nitrate - tdAd47.2 (SPAdes)... | ecosystem: Environmental > Aquatic > Marine > Coastal >...
GCGATTCTTCCCCCCCAGACCACGAATCCCAATGCTGAGGTTCATATTCAAACAGGCAAGAAGATTCTGGGCAAGCCTGCTCATACATCCCCAGCACGTGCCACTGCCTGACAGCTATTGACCGCTCTTTGTGTTCGACAAAAGGTATCCTCTCAATAATCGGTGGTAAAGGTGAGAAAGCTAGATGACTACAAATGGGAGGAGTACGCGAATAGTTGTCGTGTAAGGATGCCCCTTCACAATCCCAACCGACCCATCATTGGCGTCATCCTCCGATTCACTGTCATTTGGCTTCGCTTAGAACTTCACCAGAACCGCTGTAAGGTACATAATCGCCAGCCCCGCGCCCATTCCGCCCAGATTCATCCAGTTGATCGCCGATCCTCCAGCCTGTTGGCTGCTGCGGATCAGCAGTTTGCCCACTTCCCAGACCACCTGCAGGATGGCGCCAATACCTACGGCCAGGAAGAGTGTTGCCCACACGGGGTTGAAGGCAAAGCCGCCGATCCACGTCCCCAGCATAGCGGGACCACCCGCCAGCAGGATGAGCAGGGCAAAATGGCGTAATCCGGGATTCTTGCGCACGATTGGCGCGGCAATGCCCACGCCTTCGGTGATGTTGTGCAGGGTAAAGCCCAGCACCAGAAATGTGCCCAGCGCGGCCTCCCCCGCGGTGTAGGCTGCACCAATCGCCAGCCCCTCGCCCAGATTGTGCAGACCGATGCCCAGCGCAATCAGATAGGCGATTTGCAAGGCTGACCGTTCCCCTCCCCCGTCCCGACTACCCACAGCCAACAGCACACCCAGCGTCGCCAAGGCCACAAAGAAGACCAGCGGCGCGCCTTGCCAGAAGGCAGGCAGCTCCGCGGCAAATTCCAGCGCGTCCAGCCAAGTGCCCACCGCCAGAAAGACGAGCAGACCAATCGTCAGTGCCAGGATGAAGTCCATCGCCTTGCGGCTCAGACGGCGCAACAGCGGATACCAGAGCATCCCCAACAGCACAGGCACCACCCCCACATAGACGCCGATCAAGCCAAAGCGCGTAAAGAGGGAGAGGGAGGGCGTAGGCGATTCTACAGCCACGGCAATCTCGCCATCAAAGGTCACCCCCAGGGAGGTGATCAGCCGCACAGCGTGGGTCTCTTCCTCTACCCACGGATAGGGGATTGTGAAAACGGCACGGCCCAGACGCGGGATTGTATTGCTCGGCTCGGCGGAAAAGCTCCAATAGGCATCGTCCACCAACACTTGGGGAATGGTGACAGTCTGCGGGCCGTCGTTCACCACTTCCACCCGGATTTGGTTGGGCGCGGGCAGGGTGATGCGTTGGATCGTCACCTGCTCCACGGGCGGCCCGGCCAATTCGCTCAGCCCGCCGCCTGTCACCACCAGATAGGCCAGCACAGCGCCCAGCAGCAACAGAGGAATCAACGCCAACAGCCAGTTTACCCCGGCGGATTTGGTTGAGGGTACCGTTTCAGTTGTCATTGATTATTCTCCCTTTTCGGCAGCAATGCCGCCCTGCATTGATTTGCGATCCCATTCCGCGTCCAGACCGACTGCGGCCAGCGCCGCGGGGAAGTCCGCTGGCTGCACGGCGTTGAAATGACCCATCCAGCCCAGCTCGGCAAATTCGCTGACGTGGGCGTGGAACATATACTGCCCCGGCCAGCGGTATCGAAACTCCAGAATACCCCGCTGGCCTTGAACCTGCATAATCGTATCCACTGTGCGCGAGGTGGGTTCGAGAGTTGTGCCGTGATCGTAATAATTGAAAAATTCGGCGTGCAGATGGAAGGAATTGACGGGATCGAATTCTGTGATGTTGATCAGATAAAGGCGCACCAACTCGCCCACCTGAATCGGAATCGGCCTGCGGGCATATTCATGCCCCACAGTGTTCACCGCGTAGATTTCATTGTCCCCATCAAAGTTGGTATCAAATCCGTTCATCATCATCATAAATTCTCGCGCGGGCGGGCGACCCACGGCCGGGTCCACGATAAACGCGCCGTACAGCCCTTTGTGGATATGACGTTTGAGAGGGATGGCGTGGCAATGGTAGAGGTGGCAGCCAAAGGGTTCGGCATCGAATTCATAGGTGAACGTCTGGCCGGGGTTGATTTCGCCGGGGCCGGCGCCAGGCACGCCATCCATTTCTGCGGGGTGAACGCCGTGAAAGTGCATTGTGTGGGGATGGCTGCCCGCATTGATGAAGCGAATGCGCAGCCGATCCCCTTCGGTGCAGCGCAGGGTGGGGCCGGGGACGCGCCCGTTGTAGGTCCAGGCTGGGAAAAAGATACCCGGCGCAATCTCGATCTCCTTGTCGAAAGCAAGAATCTCGTATTCGCGCAGCGTTTGTCCGCTGGGCAAAGTGCTTTGCTTGCCAAAGTCCCAGTCCACCAATATCTGCATCGGATCAAAGCCGTTGGCCGCGTGATCCACCGCGCCCATCAACTGCATTAGATCCGTGCCGTGGCCGGTGTGCCCGCCCGTGTCCGGCGCAGGCGGCTGGCTTTGGGCCAGCCCAGTAGCGGCGACCGCTCCCAACCCCAACGTGCCGGCCACCCCGCCGATACCGGCGCGCACAAAATCGCGCCGGGAAAAAATGTGTTGTAATGTCTTTTTCATTCAAATCCTCCTGGATGTGGGCAGACTTTCCCCTTGTCACTCTGCGCGTATTTCAACGCAGAGCTATGGGAAAAAATAAATTTAGATATGACTAATTTTTTAGATTAGCATATACTAATAATTGTTGTCAAGTGCCCTGGGAGAGGGGGAGAGGCCTCCAGTTGTGTTTGAAGTATCGTCTTTGAGAAAGTCAGGAGGTATCTTCCCCATATCCAGGGGAAAGAGATGTCAGGTGGTCTGCCCCCGATTATTGAGAAGATACGCCAAGCGCATCTTTGCCAACGTGGGCAAGGTCCTCGCCGCCTACGAACGGCAGATAATGCCTGGTCGCAGCCGCTTTGATGACTACGTTGCCGCCGCTGCAGCCGGAGACCAAGAACGCATGGCAGAACTCTTTACGGCGGAGGAAGCAGCGGGATTGCGCCTTTTTATCGGTGAAGCAAACTGTACCGACTGCCACAACGGACCACTGTTGACCAACGGCACTTTCCACAATGTCGGATTGCCCCTGGACGGAACCAACCTGGATACCGGACGGCTTGAAGGTGTTCGGCAAGTGGTCGATGATCCATTCAACTGCTTGGGTTCTTTCAGCGATGCTGTCGAAAGCGATTATGGCGAGACCCGTTTCGCCCAAACCATAGAGGGGGAGACTGCGATTCTTCCCCCCCAGACCACGAATCCCAATGCTGAGGTTCATATTCAATATTCAAACAGGCAAGAAGATTCTGGGCAAGCCTGCTCATACATCTGCGGCCTCGGCCACTGCCTGACGGCTATTGACCGCTCTTTGTGTTCGACAAAAGCGGTCAATAGCTTGTTTTTGACAATCATTCGGCGTTGTAGTTCAATACATAAGCGTGTGTTTATGTATTGAATGGAAGCACCTGATGACTGAATTGCTGACCTTATGTAGTGGCGACCACCCGGACCAACATCCAGCCACCGAACACCTGCTCGACGCCGCTACCGCTGAGAACGTGGCGCGGATTTTTAGCGCGCTCTCCGACCCCACCCGCATCCGCATTATTGGTGTATTGGCCCAGGCAGAACTGTGCGTGGGGGATCTGCATCAGATATTGAGCATGACCCAGCCGGCGGTCTCCCATCACCTGCGCACCCTGCGCGATCTGCGTCTGGTGCGCTTCCGTAAAGAGGGGCGACACGTCTACTACACCCTGGACGACGAACACATCGCCGGGCTGTTCCAGCAGGGATTAACTCACGCCCTGCATGATTGATTGTTTTTTTACGATAATACATAAATATATGCTTATGTATACATTTGATTGTCTCACGAAAGGATAGACCAGTGGAAAAACTGCGCCTGGAATTGACCTTCCTGCTCCCGGATATGCCGGAGGATGACGATTGCGTGGAACTGCTCGACGACTACTTGCTCCATACCCGCGGGATTCTGGAGAGCCATGTGGTGCGTGAAAATGGCACCGCCGAGCTTTGTCTGCACTTTGACCCCAATCTGCTGCCGCTGGGCCGGGTGGAACGGCTGGCGAAAGAAGCAGGTGCGCAGATCACCAGCCGCTATCGACACGAAGATATACCCTTTACGGGCCTGACCGCCGCCGACAGCGCCAGCGGGTTGGCCGACCACTTGAGCGAGCTACCGGGGATGCTGCATGCCCAGGTCAACTATGCGGCCGGGCTGGCGTTTGTGGCCTACGACAGTACTCAATTGCAACGGAGACAGATTGTAGAAACCATGGAACGGTGGGGTGCGGTCGCCCAAAGCGTCGCAGTGCAGGAGAAGCCAACCAGAGACGCCGCCTCGACAGAGCGCGAAAGCGACCACGGCCACGATCACGGCAGCGCACCCGCCTTTTTGCCCCACGGAATACAGGAGCGCTGGACTCTGCTGCTGGTGGCCGCGGCTGGTATCTTCCTGGCCGTGGGCTTTTTCGGTGAGCGCTTCTTTGGTCTGCCCGCCCAGGTCGCCTTCGTCTTCTATCTGCTGGCCTATGTGGCCGGCGGCTATGATGTGGCTACCCACGCCCTGCCCAGTCTGCTGCGCGGCCAGTTCGACACGGATGTGTTGATGCTGGCCGCGGCCGCGGGCGCGGCACTTCTGGGCGAATGGGTGGAGGGCGCTTTTCTGCTCTTTCTCTTTGCTCTGGGCCACGCCGGTGAACATTATGCACTGGACCGGGCGCGCAATGCTGTGAGCGCGCTCGGCGCGCTGATGCCCAAAACAGCCCAGGTCAGAGCGGGGGATCAGCTCAGGGAAATCCCTGTGGAAGCAGTGGAGATCGGCCAGATCGTCGTCGTGCGTCCCGGCGATCGGGTGCCTGTAGACGGGGAGGTGAGCGCAGGCATCAGCACCATCGATCAGTCGCCTGTGACGGGGGAGAGCGTGCCCGTGGAAAAAGAGCCGGGGGACGAAGTCTTTGCCGGCACCATCAACCAGGACGCCGCCCTGGACGTGCGGGTGACGAAGCTGGCCCAAGACAACACCCTGAGCCGGGTGATGCAGATGGTGCAGGAGGCCCAGAGCCAGCAAAGCCCGACGCAACAGTTCACCCAGCGTTTCACCCGCTGGTTTGTGCCTGCCGTGCTCATCTTTACCGTACTGGTGGCTGTCGTGCCACCGCTGCTGGGATGGGATAGCTGGTCCAGCAGCTTCTACCGGGCGATGCTGTTGCTGGTGGCTGCTTCGCCGTGTGCGCTGGCATTGGGCACGCCCGCGGCTGTGCTGGCGGGCATCGCCCAGGCTGCTCGCAACGGCGTCTTGATCAAGGGCGGCGTACACCTGGAAAACCTGGGCAGTCTGCGCGTGATCGCCTTCGACAAGACCGGCACCATCACTCAGGGCAAGTTTGAAGTTGTCGACGTACTTCCGCTAAATGGGAGCGGGGAAATTGAACTTCTGCAAGTGGCCGCGGCGGTGGAACAGCAATCCAACCATCCCCTGGCATTGGCTGTGGTGCGGGCCGCCCAGAATCGCGGGTTGGAATGGCCGGGTGCCGACGGGCTGGAAAATGTGCCGGGCCGGGGCGTGCGCAGCGTTGTCGCCGGCGAACCCGTCTGGATCGGATCGTTGAAGCTCTTCCGCGAATCAGACTCCCATCAGCCCAATAGCGCGGTGGTAGAAATTGTGAACGACCTGGAAGCGCAAGGGCGCAGCACAATGATTGTCAGCCGCAACGGGCGTTTTTTTGGCGTATTGGGGCTGGCCGATGTGACGCGCCCCAATGTGTCGGCGACTATGCGTCAACTACGGACGCTGGGTATGGAACATCTGGTCATGCTCACGGGGGATAACAAAAGCGTGGCCGAACAGATCGCCGCCGAAGTGGGGCTGACCGACGTGCGCGCAGATCTATTGCCCGAACAAAAACTGGAGGCGGTCAAGCAACTGATGGAGCAGTACGGCCCGCTTGCCATGGTGGGCGATGGGGTCAACGACGCCCCGGCCCTGGCGACGGCCACTGTTGGGCTGGCCATGGGCGGTGCGGGTACGGCGGTTGCATTGGAAACGGCCGATGTGGCGTTGATGGCCGATGATGTGGGCAAACTGCCCTTCGCCGTGGGCCTGAGCCGGGCCAGCCGGGCCATCATTCGCCAGAATTTGGCCGTCTCTCTGGGCGTGATTGGGCTGCTGATCGCCGCTTCGGTTTTCAATGTGGTGGGGCTGAGCGGCGCTGTGATTCTGCACGAAGGCAGCACAATCGTCGTGGTCATCAACGCGCTGCGGCTACTCCGATATGAAGCGAAGTAGGACGAACAGCAAACAAGCCACAACATCTGCGCGTCTGCGCCACGTACTCAACAGGGCCGCCTTGACCCGCCGACAAAGAACAACAATGAACAATCAACGCAACCGTCAAATCTATCGTCTCTGGGCGCTCGTTTACGATAGCTGGATTCCCTTTTTCTACGGGCGAACTCGCCGTCGCGCCATAGAATTGCTCGGCCTGCAAACCGGTGAGCATCTCTTGATTCCCGGCATCGGCACCGGTCTCGATTTACCCCATATCCCAGCCGGGGTATCCATCTTGGGCGCCGACCTCAGCCCGGATATGCTGACCAAGGCCAATCGCAAAGCTCAAGGCCGTGATGTGACCTTGCTGGAAATGGACGTTCAGACCCTGGACTTCGCCGATGCCAGCTTCGACGCCGTGCTCTTCAACCTGATCCTCACCGTCGTTCCCGATGGGGCGGCGGCCTTTGCCGAGGGTTGGTGGACGCTCAAGCCGGGCGGGCGCGCTGTCATCTTCGACAAGTTCCTGCCCGAAGGCGCGGCGCTGACGCCAGGTCGCCGTCTGCTTGGGCGCGCGCTCAGCCTCATAGGCACCGATCCCAACCGCCGTCTCAACGACATCATCGCCGGAACGCCCGACTTGATGATCGAACTCGATGAACCCAGCCTGCTGCGCGGACAATATCGCACGCTATTGCTGCGCAAGCAGGCGTGTTGATTTTTGTCTTTCAGAACGGTTGCGATTAAAATATCACCAATTGCTGATATGATGATATAGGAGATCAATATGTTACTTGTCGCAGAACCGGTCACTGAACTTGCCGTCAAAGCCAAACTCTTTCGCGGCTTTGCCGATCCATCGCGCCTGAGCATCATCGAGGCTCTGCGTGGCGGGTCGCTTACTGTGGGCGAGATTATTACCGCCACCGACCTCTCCCAATCCAATGTCTCCAATCACCTGGGATGCCTGCGCGACTGCGGGCTGGTGGTGGCCGAGCGCAATGGCCGCTATATCACCTACCACCTCAGCGACGACCGTGTGGGCGACATCCTGGCTCTGGCCGAATCTCTGCTGGCCGATGTGGCGCGGGGCGTGTACGAATGCACCCGCTACAATCAGCCCCTGCACGAGGAGACACGAGAATGAGTGATTCACGAGCGACGTTAGAACTGCGCGTCGGCAACCTCGATTGCGAACACGACGCCACCGCTATCAAGCGTGGCATGACCGGTTTTCCCGGTCTGGACACGCTCAAGGTCTACCCCAAATCCGCCAAGGTGGCTGTCACCTACGACCCGGCAGCCACAACACCTGAAGCGTTGAAGGAAGAACTGGAAACGCTTGGCTTCCCGCCGCAAGCCGGGCTGGCTATGCCGGAGCAGCCCAAACCCTGGCGCAACCCGAAAGTGCTGACCTCGGTCGCATCGGGCGTGCTGCTGCTGGTCGGCTGGCTGATCGGACTGGCCGGCGCGCCGGAAACGGTCTCGTTGATTATCTACATCGCCGCCATCCTCATCGGCGGCTACTACTTTGGCCGCGAGGCCATCGAAGAATTGATTTTCGAGCGGAAAATCGGCATTGAACTGCTGATGGGCGTGGCCGCCGTGGTGGCTACAGTATTGGGCCTGGCCGCCGAAGGGGCGATGCTGGTTTTTCTCTACTCCATTAGTGAAGCGGCTGAAGGCTACACCGAGGAAAAAACCCGCTCGGCCATCAAAGCCCTGATGGACCTGGCCCCCAAGGTGGCTTTGGTGCGGCGCAATGGCCGCGAGGTGGAGATTCCGGTCGAAGAAGTGGTCGTAGGCGATGTGTTTATCGTCAAGCCCGGCCAGTCCCTGGCCACGGACGGAGAAGTGCTGGTCGGTTCGTCCAGTGTGAACCAGTCCCCTGTCACCGGTGAAAGCATCCCTGTTGAAAAACAGCCTGGCGACGCCGTTTTTGCCGGCAGCATCAATGGCGAGGGGGCGTTGGAGGTGCGAGCCAGCAGAGCCTTTGCCGACAACACCATCAGCCGCATCATCCAGATGGTGGAAGAGGCCCAGGAGCGCAAGGGGCAGAGCCAGCGTTTCATCGAGCGTTTTGGGGCGCGTTACAGCCCACTTGTCTTGCTGGCAGGGATTCTGATTGCCATTGTGCCGCCGCTACTCTTTGGCGCAGATTGGAGTACTTGGATTACGCGCGCGACGGTCTTCATTGTGGCCGCGGCCCCGTGCGCGCTGGTCATCTCTATTCCGATTACGCTGGTGGCCACACTGGGCACCGGAGCCCGGCAGGGCGTGCTGATCAAGGGCGGGATGTACATCGAAGAACTGGCCAAAGTGAAGGTCGTGGCCCTAGACAAGACCGGCACGCTGACCCGGGGCGAACCGGAAGTGACCGATGTAATTGCACTGAACAATGAAGGACTGGACAACGAACATATCCTGGCCCTGGCCGCCGGGATTGAACGGCGCAGCCAGCACCCGCTGGCTCAGGCCATTGTTCGCCATGCGGAAGTGCAGGCGGTGGCGCCGGTTGAGGTCAGCGACTTCCGCTCGTTGACCGGGGCCGGCGTATCGGCCCGGCGCAACGGGCAGGCTGTCTATGTGGGTAGCCCGGATTTCTTCCGTGCGCAATTAGGGCAGACGCTGGATGCCCAGGCAGAAATGGTCCAGCAGTTGCAGGTCGAGGGCAAGACCGTGGTGGTAGTGGGCGATGAAAGCTCAGTTTGGGGGCTGGTGGCCATTCGGGACAATATCCGGCCCAACGCCCGGCAGGCAATCGAGGCCCTTCACGCCGCCGGGGTGGAAAAGGTGGTTATGCTCACCGGCGACAACGAGCGCACCGCCCAGGCTATCGCCCGCGAGTTGGGCCTTGACGAGGTGCATGCCGGCTTGAAACCGGAGGACAAAGTGACCAAAGTGCGCGAACTGGCCGGGCGCTACGGCCACGTGGCCATGGTCGGCGATGGCGTCAACGATGCGCCTGCGCTGGCTGAAGCGACTGTTGGCATTGCCATGGGCGCAGCCGGAACCGATGTGGCTTTGGAAACGGCAGATGTGGCTCTGATGGCCGACAACCTGGAAAAATTGGCCTACGCCCTCCAACTGGCGAAGCGCAACCAGTCGGTGGTCAACCAGAACCTGGCCCTGTCGGCGGTCGTGATTGGGGCGCTGGTGATCGGCGCCATTGGCGGCTTTTTCACCCTCCCCGTCGCCGTGCTGGGCCACGAGATCAGCGAGTTCATCGTCATCGGCAGCGGGTTGCGCATGCTGCGGGCCTGAGCGTTTCGGCCGTGTCCTTCAAAGCCGACATGCAACCGATTTTCGACACGCGCTGAGCAGTTTGTCACGGCGGTACAGCGGGGCTGTACTTGAACAGCGATGATAATGTGCTGCGCGGCAGATTGACAAGCCCTGGCGACGCCGGGGCTAGGGCAATCGCGTACTTCGTGCTAGTGTCGAACATCAAGGCTGTTTCAGGGCAAAATATGTGTCAATGGCTCAATTGCGAATAAGAAGCAGCCGATTTTGCGTCGAATTATCTGCATTTTGCGACTACTTTATCCGAAAGATTAAGGTACGCGATTGCCCTAACGCCGGGGCTTGTTTTGATCAATGAAATCAATCAGCGTTTTGACAGGACTCTACGGATAGCTGGCAAACACTTCAACAACAGAGCCATCTTTGTCAAAAGCAATGACGTCAAAGGGTTGCGCAGGCTGGCCGTCGATTTCCATCCCTGGCGACCCCACCGGCATGCCTGGCACGGCCAGACCGGCAATGGCGGGGCGTTCCTCTAGCAGCCTCTCAATGTCGGTAGCGGGTACATGACCTTCAATGATGTAGCCATCCACGATGGCTGTATGGCAGGACTGGAGTTCAGCAGGCACTTGAAAGCGATCCTTGATAGGGCGGAGATCAAAAACATTCTCCGCTTCGATCACGAATCCATTCTCAGTCAAGTGCTCAGTCCAGTCGCCACAACATCCTCAGGTCGGTGACTTGTAGACGACTGCCTCTACTGCATTCGAAGCGGTTGTCTCTGGCAGGCTGGCTTTCGATCCACCGCACCCGGCCAAGAGCAGAGCGGATAGCAGGCCAGCGATCAATATGCGTTTCATAATCGTCTCCTTGTTGCATTTCGCTGAATCACGGAAAGTGTCAGGCATAGCGTATCATACCACCATTTTCTCCACGCCCTGGATTTGCCCAAACAACTGACAGCGAGACTAGGATTTTGCCACCCTCGACCAAAAACATCAACGCCAAAGCCCACATCCAAACCCATAAATAAATCCTGGGCAAGCCTGCTGCCATCTCGTCGACACGGACCAATGCATAAAACCACACTACCGGGAGCGATGCACTTGTACATTTGAAGCCCGTCGGTTGAGTGTCGCCTTCAGAAACGCAGCCCCCTGCAAAATGGGAACAAGCGCGGCCAGAATCAAAAAGGGAATCTGAAACCAGTTGGCGTCTTCCGGCACGCGGCGGTGAAACGAGGCCGTGTAGTGGATGAAGAGAAAGTAGAGCGTGTGGAGAACGACCAGATAAAAGACTGTATAAGAACTGTACTGTAACCATTTCCAGGCTGTGGCTCCCAATCGGTTCACCGCCCAGTTGGCCGAGGTGGCGACAAGCACAAGTGTGAAGAAGACGGCCACCAATCCCATCAAATTGGCCAGACCAAAACCCGGTTCCAGGCGGGCCACCCGTCCCAATTCCGGCACAAACTCGTAGCCGAGAAGACGTAGCCAATCCCAGCGCGCCCAGCCATCCCAAACAAGAAAGGTGTGCAGAAAGGCGGTCAAGCCGTACCAGATGCCTGTTTCCCGGCGCCAGGGAACAAATCGCGCTGTCGCAGGCCACAGCCGCGCCAAGGGGCCAATCGCCAGTGTGAAGAAGAGCAGCAGAAAACTGCTATCTCCAATCGCTCGCCAGAGCCGCATCTCGGCGTCCCAATCCATCCGGCCATACCAGAAGGGCAGCGCCAGCAGAAAAGCAAGCAGGGCAATGGGCAGATGCCTTTGCAGGAGGAAAGAAAGACCAGTCGTTTTATTCATTTTCAGAATCCCGGATTGCCGATCCCCAACAGCCACAGGATGGGAATCAATAGGGCAAAGAGCACGGGCTGGTGCAGCAGATAGATGGGCAATGAGTGCTGGCCCATACGCCGCAGCGCTGCCACTGGCCCCCACCCGGAGAGATCGGGCAGACGCAATACCCGCCCGTCGGCCCGGTAGAGCAAATTCCCCGCGGCAATGCCAAGCAACACAACGCCGTACCAGGCGATGGCCGGGAAGTAGTCCACGTAGGCGTGATTGGCCGGTTCAAAGCCGAGCCAGACCAGCCAGGGCAGGTCGAAGGTGTATTGCTGTAGCATCCTCCCGGCCACAATCAGCAGGATACCCACCGACACATTAAGCCAGCTATAGCGCAGGAAAGGGTAGCTGATGGCAATTGAAAAGCCGATAAAATGGAGTATGCCGAATTTGATATACAGCGCCGGCCCCAGCGCGAAATACGTGCCCAAAGAGATGACCATCCCCCAGCCAAAGATGCGCGTCCCCCGTTGAAAAAGCCTCCAGGCTAGACTGCGCCCGGTTCGATTCTTGACCGCTGCGCGCTGATAGATGATAGCCAACGAAACGCCCACCAGCATTATAAAAGTTGACGCGGTTATCCGTTGAAAGTAGAACCAGAAGCGATTGGTGAAGATGACATCTGTGATTTGGAAGAAGTAGAGATCGTAGACAAAGTGATAGATCACCATCATTACCACGGCCACACCCCGGACCGCGTCGATCTCCCAGAAGCGGTCGGCGGTGGCTTTGGCTGTGAACTTCGTTTTGAGATAGGTGGCTGCCAGGGTTGCATTCATCAGTGGTGATCAACCCCTTCGTAGCGGTCGACAAATGCCCGAATGCGGTCGGCGTCGAAATCGTCAAACTTGTCGATGCGTTGCCACGTGACCAATGCAATACGCGTACCCATGTCCTGATGCAACGGCTGGCTGCCGCCTTCCGTCCAGGTGGGATCATTGGGAACAAGCATTACCTTGCGACCGGCATCCGCATAGGGCTTGAGCACGCCGGTCAACTGATCGATCAATTCTGGGCAGCCATCGGCGCACTGGTAGTAGACAATTACGCCCCCATCTTCCAGATTGTGGATGACCTGTTCATAGCGTTGGGGCTGCCGGTTGACGCCCCACGGGGCAAGCCCCGGGTAGTGGGGGCCAGAAGTGGGCGGGGTTGTGTTATAGCGGACCGGCGACAGTGACCCCTGGGCAATATGAGTGTTGCCCATCGTCGCCACACTTTCTTCCCCACCCACAGGCTGCGAACCTTGGATGTTCAGGTAGATCACAACCACTGCCACCAGAACCAGAAGCCCCCCAATACCAAAGACCATCAAATTATTATTGCGCCTGCGTTTGGCTGCTAACTCGCGCAGTTCCTCCCGGCTGGCGCGGATTGTGCTGGATGCCTTGCTACGCTTACGGCTTGCCATTGTCCCTCCCCTTTTGAGTAATTGTCGGTAAAACGAAGGGTGACTGTCACTGCGCCCAGTGACAGTCACCCTTCCCTCTGCGGCTGTTCAAGCCTTGCTACGAAGCTGCTGCGGTTGCCGGTGGGCCATTGCGGATATAGGCCAGTGTTTCGTCGGGGTGGTCCGCCGCTCTCCAGCCCCGCTGTCGCCAGAGCAGGCCCGCAAGGCCGATAGCGACCGCGCCAATCGCAAACCACTGGGCCGTAGCCAACGAACCAATCGTCCAGGCGTCCGGACGGAACATCTCCACCCAGAAGCGCCCCAGCGGATAACCAATCAGATAGAGAAAGAGGCCATCGCCCCGGCGCAGACGCGCCCCAAAACGCCACAGGACAAAGGCCACCAGCCCAAAGATCAGCAGATTCCAGCCCGCTTCGTAGAAGAATGTGGGATGAAAGCCATTGCTGGCATACCAGTCCAGGGTCTGTTGGGTCAGGCCGAGACTGCCGCAGGCTTGCACGTCCGCAGGCAGATTTTCGGGAAGCATACACGAAAAGCGGGGATTGATGTGAAACGCCCAGGGCAGGCTGGTGGGCTGCCCGTACAATTCCTGGTTGACGAAATTGCCCATGCGCCCAATCGCCTGGGCCAGGAAGATGTTGGGGGCGATGAAGTCGAGATAGCGCCAGACATTGAGTTTGTGTCGCCAGGTATAGATGAGTATGGCAATCAGCCCCCCGATCAGCCCGCCATAGATGCCCAGCCCCCGGAAGCCGCCATTCCAGAAGTTGATGGCCTCGATGGGGTTCTCCCGATAGTAGGACCAGCCACCGCCGCCAGCCGGGGAACTGAAGACGTGATAGGCCCGGGCACCGATGATGCCCAGCACCAGCGTCCACGCCAGCAGATTCCAGATATGATCCGGGTTCTCGCCAGCTTTGGCTGCATAGCGGCCGGAGAGCCAGGCTGCGAGTACCGCGCCCCCTACAATAAAGACCCCATACCATTGCAGGGCAAATGGCCCCAGATGAAAAATGACCGGATTCATGGCCGTGCCTTCCTATGTGAGTGGGTTGCTTCGCGCCGCGCGTAGAGTAGGCCCACCAAATAAAAAAGTGTGCCGCCGCCCGCGGCTGTCAGCCAATGCAGTGGATGGGGACGGGTAGAGAGTGTGACCTCGGCCCCCAGGAAAAAAGTGAGGAAGCCCCCGGCCAGACCGTCCAAGGCGAGCGGGGGGGCAAGAGATCGGTCTCTGTTGAATCAGCCTCATGGACATGGGTGCGCGAAGTGTGTCGTCGTTTACGATGTGTTGTCATGGGTCTTTCCTGTTGTGCCAATCTGTCAACCGAGAATCAGAGGATCGCGTCTATACAACCAGCGAAGCGCAGGCAATTGTCTGCGCTTCGCTGGTTGAACGATGCGATTGCTGGTATTTGTGGACAGCAGCGAAAGTACTTCGATAGAGAGTATAGGAGGGTGCATACCTATCGAGCAAGAGACGGGTTTGTCACGCTGAATCAGTACACGATTCGTGAAGAAATCGACGCGTATGCGACAGAGATGCAGGATTTGCACCACCGGGTACGGGAAAGCCCAGTCTACGCCAGCACCTGGGCCGAGTAGTGGTGATGGCTGTCGTTCCCAGCCGCGGCCACCGCATCCGGCAATCGCTCTGCCTGCAAGCGGGCCGGATCGTAGAGAACCTGGGCCAGTCCCCGTTCCAGATTGACCTGGGCATCCAGCACGCCGTTCAACCCCAGCAGACCGTTACGCACCCGCAGCGCGCAGGTGGGGCAACCCATCCCCGATACCAGTAGAAAGGTGCCCACTGCTGTGCTCATCTCCTCCGGCGTCACCGCGGGTTTCTGGACTGTTTCCACTTGACAGCCACAGTGAGACGTGGAATGTTTCCGAAGTACGATCATCGCTTTCCTCTTCTTTCGCTGGCAAAAGCATCTCCTGTTTGAATCGATGATAGAGGAAATCGAGCCAGAGCGGAAGGGCAAAGATGCGGGGCGGGAGTAGGCGAAATGGCCCGTTAGGAGGAGTGGGAGGGGAGTTCGTCGGCGATAGGTGGCGTTGGTGCAGTTGGCAGCCATGCGGTGACGGTTGTGCCCCGGCCCGGCTCAGTCTCTACCCGCAGCCAGCCGCCGTGGAGTTCGGCCCGCTCGCGCATCCCCAATAGCCCGTAATGGCCGGTTTCGGCCAGGTGAAAGGGATGGCTGGGTGGCCGGAATCCCACGCCGTCGTCTTCCACGCGCAGGGTGATTCCGGTGGACTCAAACAGCAATTCCACATGCACCCAAGATGCCTGAGCGTGGGCAGCCACATTGCGCAGGGCCTCCTGCGCAATGCGAAAACCGCTGATCTCCACCGCCGGCTCCAAGCGCCAGCTTTCGTCACTGCACTCGAAGTCGCCGATCAGCCCGTTCTGTTCGCACACCTGGCGCATGAGCATCTCCAGGGCGGGCACAAAGCCCAGGTCTTCCAAATAGAGGGGGCGCAGGTTGTGAATCTGGCGGCGCAGATCGGAGATCGTCTGGCTGATGAGGGGACGCAATTCCGAGAGACGGGCTGTAGCATCTGCCGGATCGCTGACTACCCGCCGTTCGATCAGCTCGGCCTGCTGGTTCAGGGCAATCAACGCCTGCACTGTATCGTCGTGCAGTTCCCGGGCCACCCGCTTGCGCTCCTCCTCCTGGCCCAGGGTCATGGCACCGATGTAGCCCTGTAACTCCTGCTGGTGACTGCGCAACTGCTCGGCCATCCCGGCCAGGGCCACCCGCAGTTCCTCGATCTCCTGCACACCGCCTACCGGCTCCTGGATGGCGTCGAAATCACCCCAGCCCACCCGGTTGGCCGCTGCATCCAGCTTTTGTAGAGGCTGCACGATGTTGCGCAGACCAAACCAGGCCGAGAGCAGGGAGACCACCACAGCCATTGCCACCACGACAAAAATCACATTCTCGAAGCGCAAAAGGGCAGGAACCATCCCCTCCCAGGATTCTTGAAAATGAAGTTGCCAGCCTGGTAGGGGAATAGAGACTTGGGACGAAACGACTTTCGGACCACTCGCTGGTGTCTCATCTCCCAATTGCAATAGGGGCAGACCATCGGCGCTGCGGATGAGTAGCGTGGCCTCTGGGTGGAGGGAGAGAGGGGCGAGGATTTCGGGCAGGGCGAAAGCAGAGAGCGGTGTCCCGATGATGAGAACCCGTTCTGGCAGACTGTCGGGAACGGATGCAGCCAATAGGAGGAGGGGTTCCCGGCCGTCCCTTTGGGTAGCTGCGAAAATCTGTGCGCCCGTCGCGGCCTGAGCCAATAGGCTGGCCGCCTCGCTGGCAACCCAATCTGCGCCACCGCTTCGGGCCAGCAGGCGGCCATCCGTGTCATAGATGGCCGCACTGGTAGACAGGCGTGCCTCCATCTCCTCCACGGCCTGGGTCCACTGTTCAGGCCGGCTGCTGGCGAACAGTGGATTCACTACTGCCAGTAACAGCATATCCCGCTCATCATCCAGCCGCATGGCGACCAGCGCGGCCGCGGCCTGGGCCAGATTATCGGCCCGCTCCTGCACCAAATGCTGCATAGCCTGTTCGTGGCTGCGCAGTTCGGTGAGGGAGAGGGCGAAGATGCCAATGGCCACAGGCAGAGCCACCCAGAGGAGAAGTTGGGCGCGCAGGCTGCGCAACGAGAAAGGGAGCCGGATGCCTTTGGGGAACCCCATTGAACTGCGCCTCTTATCCTCGTTCAAGCCTGAGTGTCTTCCATGGTGATTAGCCCCTGCTGCAAACCCATTGTTACGGCCTCTGTGCGCGAAGCCACGTGTAGTTTGCCAAAGACATTGGCCAGATGGCCCTGAACTGTACGCCCGCTGATGTCCAGCATCTTGCCGATTTCCCGATTGCTGCGCCCTTTGGCCACCCAGCGCAGAACCTCCAACTCCCGCTCGCTCAACGGCTCGATGGCCCGATGGCCGGAGAGACTGGCGATGACTTTGGGGGCTACATCCGGGTCAAGCACACTCTTGCCCGCGGCCACGGTCTTGACAGCCTGCAAGAGGTCTCTGCTGCTGGCGGTTTTGAGCACATAACCGTCGGCCCCGGCGCGCAGGAGGGCAAAGATATATGGCTCGTCGTCGTAGGCGGTCAGAATCAGCACCCGCACCTGCGGGTAGTGGGCTTTGATGCGTTCGGTCAGTTCGATGCCTGTAAGACCGGGCATGCGAATGTCCAGCACGGCCACATCCGGCTGTTGGCGGGCCAGCAATGCCCAGGCCTCCTGACCGTCGCTCGCTTCAGCCAAAACCTGAATCTGTGGGTCCTCCTCCAGAAAGTCCCGAATGCCCTTGCGTACTACCGCGTGATCGTCAGCCAGCATCACCCGGATTGTCGATTTTTGTATCCCGTTCGTCATCGTTGTTTGCGTCCACTTGCCACGTAGAAGAAGCCAAAGAAGCGTTCTTCGAAGGTCACATCGCCCAGCAAGCTGCCAAAGCGCAGCCAGGGCTGGCGTCCCAGATCACCGGCGGCTAGGCCGCCCAACAGGTCGGCCAGCAGATTAAAGGGGCGCAACAGTGGGCGCTGGCTGAGTTTGACATCGCCCACAACCAGCCGTGCGCCTGGTTTGAGTAGATTCGCGGCTCGCTGCAATGCCTCTTCCCAGCCGGGAATCACACAGAAGGCAAAGGTGGAAATGACAGCATCGACGCCCTCGCTGCTCTCTGGAAGGGCTGCGCTAATCTGCTCTCTGGATAGTTGGGCCGCATCGCCTTGCAAAAGCGTCACATTCCGCCAGCCCTGCGCATCCACTGTCTGTTGGGCAGTTTGCAGCATTTCCGGCGTGTAGTCAAACCCGATCAGCCATCCTTCTGACCCGATGCGGTCCAGAATATAGGGGAAATTGCGCCCGGTTCCGCAGGCCAGGTCCAGCACGATGTCGCCCGGTTGCAGATCGGCCAAAGCAACGACCCGGCGGCGGGTTGGCCTTTCCTGGCCGAAAAGGAAGAGATTGGCGACTGTATTGTAGACGTGGGCGAAGTAGCGGTAGGTTGTGCGGACGCGCGGTTCTGTGGGCGCGGGCAAGCGCGAGCGGATGCCGTCCCGCTCGATATAGAGAAGGCTGGCCGCGGCCAGGGAAGCCGCTGTCCACCCCAGCGTGCGTTTTGCGTTCATTTGGCAGTCTCCTTGGGGTGAGATGTGGTCGTCACATCGCAGCAACTGCGTATGGATTTGCCACGCAGATAGCCGACCAGACCAAAGACAAAGAATGCACCGAGCAATCCAACGACAACAACACCGGAAATTGTATCCATATCCATATCCATCTCCCCAAAGGGTTCTTCCCTTTTCTTGGAGCCACATCTGGCTGACCTGAGCCTACCACGCCGATAGTTGCCCTGCCAGCGCCGAAAGGGAAAGAGACGGCAGGCCAAATAGCCTGCCGTCTCGCCACACGATGGATAGAGGGATGAGGTGCAAGAAGGGTTGCTGGATCACCCGGTTGGCATCGGCGTATAGCTCGCTCTAGGCATTAGGGCACCCAATTGGAGCGGATGACTACCTCCTGCTCTGGCTGTTGTGGATCGTTAGTCCGTACATGGACACGAAAGTCGTGCTGCCCATCCATGCCTTCGTGCATCATAAATTGCAGCTTGACGGCTGTTTCCGCACCCGGCTTGAGTGTCGTCGAACCGACGACGGCGCGAGGCGGTCAGCACCCCTCTACGACTTCGACGATGGGTTCCCCATCGAAGACAAGCACCTGGTCACCTACATTCTTGACCCGAAAGACCGTCTCGATTGTTGTGCCCAGTTTGACATCGCCGTAATCGAAAGCTGGCTGGTCAATGGCAGCACTTGGCTGGCCAGTTACTTCGGGTGTGGAAGTGACGGTTGTCTGCTGCCCCTGGGCAAGCCAGATCACCAGCGCAATCACAGCCAATGCGGCTACGCCAAGCACCGTCGGCAGCCACTGGGGTCTGGCCGCTTTCTGTGATTTGGGGGGTATGGGTACGGATGTATGTTTGCTGCTCATTTACTCTCCCTTTTGTATGTGCGAATCTGACCTGAAGATAAGGACACGGATTGTCACGGATGGGGTGGATTCACACGGATTCAATCTGCGTTCCTGTTGTCTTCTTCACTGGCTGCCGTCGAACAAAAATGTATTCAGATAATCAACGAGCGCCCATAACTCATCTTCCCGGAAGATAGTGCCCCAATTGGGCATCCCCGTACCCATCCCGCCCCGGGCAATTTTGGCGTAGTAGAGGGCCGGGGAAGCGCCTGCAGCCGTCGCTGCATTCCATAAATTTGGGACCGCCACCGGTGCAAATCCGGCGGCGAAACCGTCGCCCGCGCCGTCCTCCCCGTGACACGAAGCGCAGTTCTGGCGGTAGATGCTTTCGCCCAAAGCCAGACTCTTCGGCGTTGTCTGGGCCTGCCAGAGATAGGCGATCACATCCCAGCGCTCAGCTTCCTCAAGCTCAGCCGCGCCGGGCAGCCCGGAAGCGTCCGCGGTAGCGATCTGCTCGTAGACCGCCGCGGGTGACGCCAGGGGCCAGCCCAATTCTGCGGCTATCTCACGGGGTGACAGCTCAGGCCAGCGGGCTTTCCACAGGGTTGCGCCTGCTTTTTCATCGGGCTGCACTCGCGGCCAGATCGGGGCAGGATGAGGCGCGTCGATCTCCAGTTCGGCCAGAGACAGGGAATAGCGGGGCGTCTCCTGGGCATAGACCAGCCCGGCGTCGGGCTGGTTCGGGTCCGCCACTTCCAGGACGGTGCGCATACGCCAGTGGTTGGGGCTGCACCACTGGGTGCAGTAGAGCACATAGCGTCCCGGCGCGGGGGCGATAAACTCCACCACCTGCTGCTGGCCCGGCAGAATCAGCCCGCTGGCGATTTCTGTGTGGCCGATGGCGAAGGCGTGGCTACCCTCCACTCCAGTCACAACGAGTTGTACCGGCTGCCCGGCCATCACCCGCAGGTCTTCGCCCAGCCAGCCACCATTTTCCGGCTGGGCAGCCCGCAACATCAACACGGCCTGCTTCAGCGGCAGCGTGGCCCGCCACTGTTCGACAAACTTTCGACCGCCCCACAGGACGAGGGCGAAGGCCAGAGTCAGGGCCAACACCTGTCCTGGCGGGTATCTTTGTGCAATAAACGCAGGCAGGGAGCGCAGATTTGCCATCAGTGGACTCTCAGGGCAGAGCCGCAACCGGCGGTGTGTCGGTGGAAGGACCGAACCGGCTGTAGTCGCCGTCGATCTGCGCCCGGATGTCGGCCAGAGAACGCCCCTGGCCCAACGCCTGGCGCACGTCCTGGGCGATGTCCACGCAGATACCGCAGCCGGTGGCGTGCAAATCCACGACGCCGTCCGCCTGCCAGAAGCAGTCATAATTGGATGTATGGCCCATTGAACCGCAGCCGCAGTAGCAGGGAATTCGGGAAAGCACGTCCGGGTTGGCCGCGGCAAAACGGTAGGCTTCGGTCACGCGCTTGGGTTCGGCCTTGACTTCTGCGGGCAGAGAGGCCAAGTCAGCCATCGCCGCTTCGGGTGGAGCAGGAGACTGGCCGCATCCGGCCACGGCCAGGCTGGATGCCAGCAGAACCAACAGCAAGATCGTGCGTACTGCTTGTTTTCCCACGGATTGCCTCCCCAACAGACCGATTCAGAATATGCCTTCAGTCAATCGGATCGCGCGCGGTTCCACAACTGTCTATGGGCGGGGGCGGAACAGGCATAATGGCCTACTGCTGGTGTGGTAACGCAAATCAGACACTTGTGTGGTATATGCAACAAATCGGCAAAGGGTAGCTCGCACATAGGCGGTAATTTGTCGAAGGCACAATACAGGCGATAGATTGAGAGGATAAAAAGGGTTTCTTGGGGTTCTCGTTACAATCAAACCTGGATGGAGAGAGTTGATGAAGCATGCGCTTGTATGGATGGGGTATGGGCTGCTGGTGTTGTTGCTGTCTGCCTGTGCTGGGGCGTCTGGGGCGACAACCCCAGACCCACAGATGATTGAAATGGGCAAAGCCGTTTACAATGCCAATTGCGCTGCCTGTCACGGACCAAAAGGAGAGGGCGAGCCAAACTGGAAAATTCCCGATGTCAACAGTGTCTACCCCGCACCGCCCCACGACGGGTCTGGTCATACCTGGCATCACGCGGACGCGCTGCTCCTGCAAGTGATTCGGGAGGGCAGCGGTATGCCCAACAGCAAAATGCCGGTCTACGGGGATATCCTGAGTGCTGATGAAATGGAGGCCGTATTGGCCTATATCAAAACCTTTTGGGGAGCGGAGGAAGTGGCATTTCAACAACAGATGAACGCCCAATGGAAGGAGCAAAACCAATGAAATGGATGATTCGCCTGACCGGTTTCACTCTGTGGGGAGTATTATTGCTGGCCCTGCTCGCCGCCTGTGGCACAGGCAGCCCACAAGCCGTCATCCCGGCGGGCGCGGCCCAGGGGCAGGCCACATTCCTCTACTTCTACACCGAAGCCTGACCGGCTTGAGCAATGATGCAGCCCATCGTGAATGGGCTTCAAACAGAATACAGTGGGCAGATTGCCTTCGAGAAGATTGATGCCAACACGGAGACAGGCCAGCAACGCCTACGCTTCTACGGGCTACGGGGCCATCCCAGCTATGCGATTGTGGACGTGGAAGGCAAAGCCCTCTGGTCTGCCACCGGCCAATTGCGTGAGGAGCAGTTGCGTCAGCCCATAGAAACGCAGTTGCAGTAAGTAGGAATTTTGAGGTGGAGCGATGACATTACAACAGTGGCGCGCAACGCCGGTTAGCCGACGAATTCATCTGTTGCGCTGGCTGCTGCCTGCGGTCATCGCCGTAGTGGTGCTTGTCTACCAACTTATCTTTGCCGCCTATGCCCACGACAATTTCGGCCACACAGAACATACGCTTCTAGAGCTTCTTTTTTATGCGGGCTTGGGGCCGGCCGTATCCTGGGCAGTTTTGACCCAAATTGGTCGTTGGTTGAACGAAAAAGAAGAGGCCGAGCGTGCCGTGCGAGCGGGTGAGCAACAATTGGCCGTCATCATCGACGCCTCGACAGACGCCATCCTCAGCGTGGACGCCCAGGGCGTCATTCGCTCCTGGAACCGGGGAGCGTCGTCGCTCTTTAGCTACACCGCAGATGAGCAGATCGGCTGTCAGTTAGCCGCGCTTCTGCCTGACGCAACAGAGCCGACAGAGGACAGAACAACGGCAAGCGTGGAGGAGAACCTGACCACCCGCCACTACGAGACGGTTGTACAGACAAAAGAGGGACGACGGCTTCCGGTCGATGTGAGCCAGACCGCGCTGGTGGATGGACAGGGCCGTCCCCAGGGCGCGTCGGTGATTGTGCGGGACATCAGCGAACGCAAAGCCAGGGAGGCTGTCCTGGCCGAGGAACGGGTGCGCATCGCCAGAGACCTGCACGACGGTCTGGCCCAGAATCTCTACTTTGTGGGCCTGAAACTGGACCTGATCCGCAAGCAGGTGCGTAGCGCGCCCGATGTGGCGGTGCAGGAGGCTGCCGCGCTCAAAGAGACGGTGCAGGCCAATATCAATGATGTGCGGCGCACGATTTTTGCTCTGCGCCCGGTAAACCTGGAGGGGCTGGGCTTTGCAACGGCTATCCAAAAATATGTGTCCGAGTTTGCCGAGCAGACCCGGCTGGAAATTGATGTGCGCGTGGAAGGCGAGATGGAGCAGATTGCCCCGGTTTTGCAACCCCAGATTTTTCGTTTGATCCAGGAAGGGCTGAACAATATCGCCAAACACGCCCAGGCCCGTCAGGCGCAGATCCACCTGACAGTAACAGCCGACCGGCAAGCCCATCTCTCCATCACTGACGATGGGGTCGGTTTTGACGCTGCCGCCCTTGCCACATCTACCGATGGGCGTATGGGTGTGCGCCAGATGCGGGAGCGGGTGCGCAGGCTAAACGGCCATTTCTCTCTACAGAGCAGCCCTGGGCAGGGAACACTTCTGGAGGCGACGATTCCGCTATGATGAAGAAGATTCGCATTCTGATTGCCGACGATCATACGATGGTGCGTCAGGGACTGAGCCAGATATGCGACGCTGAGGCCGATCTGGAAGTGATCGGCCAGGCGGCCAATGGAGAGGAAGCCTGCCGTCTGGCCAATCGCCTGCGCCCCCACGTGGTGATTATGGACATCAATATGCCTGTGCTGGACGGCGTGCAGGCCACCCAACGCATCACCGCCGCCTTCCCGGAGATTGGTGTGATTATCCTGACGATGTATCGTCAGGACGAACACGTCTTCGAGGCCATCAAAGCCGGTGCTCGAGCCTATCTGCTCAAAGAGGCGGACAGCGACGAATTGCTGGCGGCTATCCGCGCCGTGGCCGCGGGCGAGGCCCTGCTGGACCCGGCCATTGCTCGCAAAATGATCGACGAATTCCGTCGCCTGCAGGAAAGTCCCCTCGGCGCGGATGGGCTTACTCCTCTGACGCCCCGGGATTTGGATATTCTGCGTCTGGTGGCTCAGGGGCGGGACAACAGCGAAATCGGCGACCGTCTCTCCCTTTCCGACAAGACCGTGCGCAACCGGCTCACAGGTATCTTTGAAGCGCTACACGTCTCCAACCGCACCCAGGCCGCGCTCTACGCCCTGCGCAAAGGGCTGGCTCGGCTGGATGAGTCGGCCCCCTCCACCGAGGATGTCAAGCCCTGAAGGCAGACGACCCCACACACTGCTTCTTCTCCCCCGCGGGACAAATGTCCCTGACCCGCGGGGCTGCTGTCCCTTGTTTTCGTCTCCATCCCAGGCTAGACTGAAGGCAGAACGCCTGTCTGTTCTGTCCCCACAGAGGAGGTTTCGATGACCCGCTACACCAACGGCTTCAGCCGCGATCTGGAACTCCCCTTCGTTGAGGCGGTGGAAAAGACCGCCTCTGCTCTCCGGGCAGAAGGATTCACCGTCACCCCTCTCGCCCATCCGGCCAACGTTGTTTCCAATGGGCTAGGGACTCAGGACTACCTGGTGATGGATGTGTGCGATCCTGAGTTGTTGGAGCAGGCCGTGCAAGAACGCCCCGATTTCGCTTTGCAGGCGTCGTGCCGCGCAGTTGTGCATAGCCGGGGGAAGGGTTCAACGGTCTGTATCTCGGATCCCTACCAGAGCGTAGGGGCAGCGACAGTGCCCTCTATTGCTGGTGACCTGAATGGACGGCTGTGGAGCGCCTATCTGCGGGTTGTCTTGGAGGGAGATCCACTTTCACACGAACCGCGCAGCCCATGCGCACCCAAACGAAGGAGTAAGTGATGCTTTCGAAGAGCCGCCTGAATACGTTCCTTGCAGTCTGTATCGTTGTTCTGCTGGTGGCTGCCTGCGCCGTCGAGACCCAAACGGCCGGTGACACTGCCGCGCCCCCGGCGGTCGAAGCGGCGGATATCCATTCCGAAGGAGAGGGCAACAACGAAGAAGCCCAAGCGGAGGCGGATGAACACGCCGACGAAGCGCCGTCGGATGACGCCCATCAGGAGGGCGACGATCACGCCGCGGACGAACACGCGGCAGAAATGGATATGCACTCAGAAGGGGATGAACACAGCGAAGGGGATAGCCACGCAGAAGGAGATGAACACGGCGTGCCCGCAGAGGCCCTGGCCGTGGAGAACCCCATCCTCGCCACCGAGAGTTCGATTGCCGCGGGTGCGGCGACCTATACCCAATTCTGCGCGGTCTGTCACGGCAATGAGGGCAAAGGCGACGGACCGGGCGCGGCTGCCCTGAATCCCAAACCGGCTGACTTCAGCGCCGAGCACGTGCAGGTGTTGAGCGACGGCGGGCTCTTTTGGTTTGTCACTAATGGTGTGCCCAATTCGGCCATGCCCCCCTGGGAAAACGTTCTGAGCGAGCAGCAGCGCTGGGAGGTCGTGAACTTTCTACGCACCTTTGATACTGAATAAGACTGGTGTGATCATCTGGTCTATACACTGCTTCCTTCCAACCGCGGCAGAAACAAGACGCTCCGCCTGACCTACACTGGTCAGGCGGAGCGTCTTGTTTCTGCCGAACCGAGCGGTATCCTCAGTTCGCTTTGATTTTGGCGTCGATCCAATCCAGCGTGATATATCCGATCTGCAAATCCTCAATCACACCGTCAGCGTTGATGAAATAGGTTGTGGGTGTTCCCCGTAGTCCATAGGTTCGTCCGACTGCGCCGTTTTCGTCTAGGAGCATTGGACTCTCCAACTCATATTTGACAGCGAAATCATTCACTTTCGATGCGGTTTCTTGCTCACTGACGTGGAGAAACACCACATCCTCTTGATAAAGGTTTTCGGCCCGTCGAAACTCGAGGGCATTCGCGTTACAAACGGGTCACCAGGTGTGGAAAAAACTGACGAAGACTGGCTGGCCTCTAAAGCTGCTCAATGCGATCTCTTCACCCGACAGGCTAACGAGGGCGAAGTCCGAAGCAGTGTAACCTGGCTGGGATCCGGTTGGCGGCAGCGCGTGCGGTTCTTCTTCAAGATTTGAGCTGGATGTGTTCGCAGTCGATTCTTTGGTTTCTGGTTGTTGGGCTGCCGATGTCTGTACGGTTATGTCTGAAACCAGTGTCTGCACTGTCTGGTCGTTTTCCCGCACTGTCAGATAGATGATACCGCTCAGAACGACCACGACCGCAATGCTGACAATACCCACCCACCCGCCTGGAAACCACTGCGCCAGGGTAAAGCTCTGGGACTCCTTACTCGATGGAGTCTTCTCCCTAGCCAGGCCCGCACTCGGTATAGATTCCCGGTTTCGGGTCGAGGGCTGGGCTTTCCGTTTCTTCGTCATACAATCCTCCTTTTAGATTAGTCATGTACAATGACGAGAGTCGCGTTTTCGTCCGTAGGCTTGAACCAGCCGGGTGAATCATCCCACTGGGGAAAGGCCCAGTCGAAGAGCCATTGGGCGTCTTCATTGGTCATATTCACACAGCCACGACTCATGGGCTGCCCAAAATTGTTATGCCAATAGGTCCCATGAAAGCCGTAGCTCTGGTAAAAATACTGTACCCACTGCACATCTTCTAAATAGTAATAATTACCCGATGCCCGGTTGCCGCCCGACATATCCTGCATGGGTGTGCGAATCCACATGCGAAATTCACCGGTGACGGTGGGTGTACCGGGCAACCCCGTGGAAACCACAAACTCCTTCACCTGCTCGGTTCCCTCGTAGGCGTAGACCTTCTGCTCGCCCAGGTCCACTTCGATCCACTTCTCGCCTGTCGCCCTGGCCGTGGCCACCGCTGGCGAGGTTTCCACATCCACCACAGCCATACGCCCACGCACCCCTGACAACAAATCTGGCGTAGCCGCACGTTCCTCTCCATCTGTAGATATGGCTGGGATGGCCTGTGCTGTAGCGAGGGGGGCCGGCGGCTCAATCCCCCGCACTGCCATGCTGGCTTTCGTAAAGGGCAGAGGTGGCAGATTGACCACATCCGTCTCGGCCCTGGCGCTCTCCGGCGCGAAAGCAGGCCACAGCAGCAGTCCGCACACCACAACCGACAAAATCCTGTAGACTCGATGCCGCATCCAATTCTCCTTTTGTTTGATTTGGATAAAATTAGCGCCAGGAGACACCCCGATCCGGGCTGCGGAAGATACGCCCGTCTTCTGTTCCCACCCATAACACAGCGGGATTTCCCGGGTCCAACGCCAGGGCAGCTACAGATACATCCAGCGAGCGCTGCCCCCAACCGCCAAAGGAATCCATATTCATAAAGGATAGGCCGAAGGGCGTGCCCGCAAAAACGATCCCATTGGCGTCATCGTAGGCCAGTGCCCGCACATCGGTGCTGGCGATGGCTCCGTTGGCTGTACCATTCATTCCGATCCAACTCGCCCCCCCATCCTCGCTGCGGAAGACGCCCCGGGAAGTGCCTGTGAAAATTTCCCCCTGCCCTAATGCTAGCGCCCGCACCTGACCAGGCAGGGTGCCGCCTGGCGACCACCAATTCTGCCCCCCATCCTCGCTGGCATAGAGCGTTCGCTCATCAGCGCCAATAAGCAATTTGCCTCCGCTGGGCAGACCGGCCATTGCCAGCAGATTGATCCCCGGCGGGAGGTCCTGCTGCTGCCAGGTTGCCCCCCCGTCTGCGCTACGCCATATCTGATGGGTGTCGGCTGTGAGCAGCAGCATTTCCGCACCGCCTAATGCGACAAGGGTTTGCACAGCCTCTCCGAAGGATGGCGTATTCCACACCTGACCATTCTCCGAGATACGCAGTCCATCTGTTGCCCCCACAAAGAGATTGCCATCGGCCACCGTCAAAGACTGGACGGCAACGTTCGGCAGGCTGGCCAGGGGTGTCTGGTTTTCCTGACTGGCCCGGCTGTTCAGATAAAAACCGACAATCCCCACCACCCAGGCTATACCTACCAGGGCAGCCACCCACCAAAGCCAGCGTCGGGGGGACGAGCGGGAAGACTGTTCTGTCTGGATGGAAGGCGCAAATGACCGGGAGGGTTGTCCTATCTCCACAGAGGGCGCTGGCGTTGCGGCGGGTGCGGGCGGCGTGTGCTGAATGCTGGATTTCCCGTTCGCTGCATTTTG